>Ga0307516_10001950_pt1 | contig 28317 bp, 27 predicted proteins | sample 19_EM_MG_FD_203310 | JGI IMG/M metagenome (GOLD analysis project Ga0307516, IMG submission 203310) | Populus trichocarpa ectomycorrhiza microbial communities from riparian zone in the Pacific Northwest, United States - 19_EM | ecosystem: Host-associated > Plants > Roots > Unclassified | place...
CATCCACCGATGTCGTGCAGATGCGATGTTCGAGTGCCCCGAACTCTGCAAGATGCTGCGTGATGCCGGTGTGGTACTCCGGGCCGTGAATTAGCACCATGGCTCCGGAATTACTCACGATGTAAGCCATCTCTCGCGGATGCAGGCGAGCGTTGATCGGAACGACGATGAGTCCCGCCGCGAAGCAGCCATAGATGGTTTCAAGAATGCGCGGACTGTTGGCCAAGCAGAAGGCGACGCGGTCGCCGGGCGCGAGGCCAAGGGCTAAGAGATTGCCGCCAATCGCAAGCGCACGATCGCGAAATTCCCGGTACGAGATAGATTCCGCGCCGTGTACCAACGCAGGCTGGTCCGGCCGCAACATCGCGGCCTTTTGCAAGAACGCAAAGGTATTCATGGACGTTACATCAGCCGGCCGATGGTTCGAACCAAGCGCAGGGACGAGGGGTCGCCGATTCGGGGGCCACCGGTCTGAACTGCACGCGCGCATCGCACTGGTAGGTTTGCCAGTTGCCGTCCGGATCGGGCACCAGCCGCGCCAGCAGTTGGACTCCCTCATCGAGCTTGATCACACCCAGGGCATAGGGCAAATCACCTTCAAAGCCTTCCGGCGCCCCTGAGCGAAGCACCGTAAAGCTGTGCAGTACTCCGATTCCCGTCGATTTGTGCCAGCCCAGAGAGAGCGATTGGCAATAGGGACAGGCATGGCGCGGGTACATGTTGAGCTTGCCGCAGTGATTGCATTTTTGAATGAGCAGATCACCGCGTGCCAAGCCGGCGCGAAACTCGTCACGTATCGGATTGCTCACGATGGTCGCCCCTTGGTGCGCCGCTCCAGCAACAGCACCTGTGCATCCATGTAGCTGCCGCCGGTGCCGCCGACGATGCAACGTTGCACGTCGGATACCTGACGCTCGGGACCCGCGCGTCCCAGCAACTGGCGCACTCCTTCGACCAGCAACGCGGTGCCGCCGCCCACCCCGGTGTGGCCCGCCGACAGCATGCCGCCGTTGGTATTGCAGGGCAGCTTGCCACCGGGGTCGGCTGCACCGGAGGCGAACCAGCGAGCGCCGTCACCGGGCTCGCAGAACCCCAAGGCTTCGACGGCGATGGTCGTCACGGCCGCATAAGTGTCGTAGATTTGAGCGATCTGTGCGTCCTTCGGACCCCAGCCCGATTGCTCGTAAGCGCGCCGGGCGGCGGTGGCCCATCCCAGCGCAGCCAGATCGGGCTCCTGGCCTACGCTGTAGTGACTGACGCTGCCGCCCGAACCTGCGACCCGCACCGTATCGAGACTCCGGGCCTTGGCATTCTCGGCACTGGTCATGACGAAGGCAACGGCCCCATCGGCCAGCATCGGGCATTCGAGCGCATGCAAGGGGTCAGCCACCACTTTTGATGCCAACACCTTTTCCACAGTCAGGGGCTTGCCCCGATACATGGCGTTCGGATTGAGCTGCGCCCACTTGCGCAACGTCACGCAGAACGAAGCCATATCTGCGGCGCTGGACTGGGTGGCATGCATGTAGCGCCGGGTGATGAGAGCCCCGATGGCGTTGAATTGCAAGCCCATGGGCGCTTCCCATTCGTTGGGAATGCCGTACTTGCTGAGCATTGTGACCATGGCGTTGACATCGGCGGAACCCCAGCGCTCGCAGTGCAAGACCAACACGGTGCGGGCATGGCCGGACGCAATCAGGCCGGAGGCGAGGCGCACCGCGTTATCGCTGGTCGAGCCGCCGGAGTGCACCATGAAGCTCGACTTCAAGTGACCGAGCAGCCCCAGTTCCTCGGCCATTCGCGAAAAGATCAGATCCGCTTGGTCGAACGGCGAATGTAGGCAAGGAATCAGCAGGATGGTGTCGACGTCGCGCGGCACCATTCTTGCGTCGGCTAGGGCGAGCAAACCCACATGAGTCAGATCGCCGATGAAATTGCGCTCGGGATAGCGGCCCGACGGCAATTCGCCGACGCCGACGAATACCGGATCGTTGGGCGCATTGGCATCGATGTGCAGGGGCCAGGTATCCGCCATTCTCAGGCTCCTTGCGGCGCGTGTCGCCGCGCCAACATGATCTGCAGAAAAACCATCACTTCTTCCTCGCGTTGGTTGTGCACCGAGTAGTTCACGTGCAGGGTGCCGTATTTCGGATTGCGGCCCTCCGCCAGTTCCACCACTTCGGCGTGCACCTTCAAGGTATCGCCGGGTGCCACAGGCTTGAGCGCACGCAAGCTTTTCACTTCCACCAGCGCAGTGACCGCATTGCCGTAAAAACCACTCATTCCGACCAGGCCGACGGCGATGGCGAACGTCAACGGACCGTGTGCGATGCGGGTACCGAAGCGCGTGGATTTCCCGTATTCCTCGTCGGTGTGCAACGGGTAGTGATCGCCGGTCAGCCCGGAAAATAGGGAGATGTCCCCGATGTCGACCGTGCGTCCGCGGGTAATGACGACGTCTCCGAGCGCGAAGTCCTCAAAGGTCTTTTCTTGAGGGTCGTTGCTGATCCGACGGGGCATCTCTCCTCCAAACAAACAATCATTTGTTTGTTAAACTCTAATTGCAACCGGGCACCCAAGTCAAGCGCCCCACATTACACTCACCGGGCCTGGCGCCTGCCTTGGGTTGACACCGTCGCCTGATTTGCCCACAATAAAACAAATGATTGTTTTTTACTAGTCCTGAAAGTTGCGCAGAGAGCGCCATGACGATGATTCGGACTTTTGAATCGGGTCGTCATTGCCGGAGGCGGCCTCGCCGCCGTGCGAACGGCCCAGGCGTTGCGCGAGTTGCAGCATCGGGGCTCCATCGTGATGAGTCGGCCCGCGCTGATACAAGCATTTGTTTCATTGGTGAACGACGCTAAACTCCATGCAAGTCGGGCGACACCCCGTTAGTTGGATCATGGCACCAAGGCAATCGAATGAAGAAGAAGCAAGTCAAGAGTTCCGGGACACGCGAGGTCATTGCTGATGTGGCCGTCAGGCTGTTCGGCGAGCATGGGTATACCGGTACCACGATGCGCGACATCGCCGAGGCGGTGGGCGTCCTACCCGGAAGCCTGTATGCGCATATTGACAGCAAGGAAACTCTGTTGCTCGAGATCGTCAAGGAGGGCATTGCGCGCTTTCTGGCCATCGAACAGTCGCTCCAAGGCTCCACCGAATCGCCGGAGGCGAGGCTTCGCAAGGCTATTCGAGCGCATGTCGATGTGGTGGCGGAGGACCCGCAACGCTCCCTGGTCGTATTTCACCAATGGCGATTTTTGAGCGAACCGAACCGGGCCAGCGCGGTTGCCATGCGCAGGCGATACGCCAACGCCTACGTGAAAATCATCGAGGATGGCAAGGCGACCGGCGCATTCAGTCCGCGACTCGATACGCACATCGCCGTATTCGGCGTGCTTGGTGCTTTGAATTGGATTCCGGAGTGGTACTCGGACAAGGGTGTTTCGAGCCCCGCAGAGATCGCGGACAGGATGGCCGAATCACTGATATTTGGCTTGCTCGAAGGACCTGCTTGGGGAAGAGCGGGCAAAGATGAAGAGCCCTTGTCGGCGGGGCGGACAACGGCGACGCGGAAGCGAGCGGTGGTGAGCAAGGGCCGGGTTTAGCCGACGTTAAATTTGGCCGCGACCCCGTGGGGCGTCCCTTGACAGGTTAAAACGAAAGGATTAGTCTACCAAACAAGTGTTTGTTTTATTGCGATCCATGCACACCGGAGATAAGAGCGATGGACGAATCGACCCGATGCCCCATCTCGCACCGTAACCCCGAGGTGAAAGTGGAACCGGGCGCGCCGACTCCCGAAGAACTCAAGGCGCGCTTCGGCAGGGACATATTCCGAGATTTCGACTACGACGCGCCCGAGTTCAACGAAAAGTTTGTCGCTACGCTGGAGGCCCATCTCAATTATTGCCCAGTAGCACGCAGTAACGTGGGTACCGGATACTGGTGGGTCAGCCGCAATGAGGACGTGCGGCGCATCGGCCAGGACTGGAAGACGTTCTCGAATGCGAAGGGCTATCAGCCGAATCGACCCGAGGGTCTGCCGCTGTTGATGCCGGAAGAGAGCGATCCGCCGCGTCACACCGCCTGGCGGAGTGCGATCAATCCGCACCTGAGCCCGAAGGTCGTGGCCGGCTATGAGGCCAATGTTCGAGCGGACGTGAACACCCTGATCGACCGCTTCATCGACAAGGGCCATTGTGAATTCATCAGCGAGTTCGGCTCCATACTGCCGGGCTGGGCGTTTTTCAAAAACATTCTTGGCGTGCCCGTCGAGGACTTGGCACTGTTGGTGGATGGTGTCGAGCAAGGGTCGTTCGGCCCGGTCGATGAACGGGCGGGGCATTTTGGCCGGGTTTTTGAGTGCCTCGACCGCTATCTCAGGCAGCGGTCGGATGAAGCTCCGCGCGGCGACATGGTGGACACCATACTTAAAGGTGTCACCTATGAGGACGGTACGCCCGCGCCGTGGGAGCATAAGTTGAGCATCCTGGTCGACCTGACCTTCGGCGGCATCGCGACCACCACGTTCGTGATGGCCTCGGCCATCCACCACCTGGCAACGCATCCGGCCGATCGTGAGGCACTGGTCGACAACCCGGACATGATGCCGAATGCCATTGAGGAGTTTGCCCGCATGTTTCCGCCCGTGGTCGGTCTGGGGCGCACCTGTACGCGCGATGTGGAGGTCGCGGGAACGTCGATGAAAGAGGGCGATTTCGTGATGCTTGCCTACTCGGCGAGTTCGCGCGACCCGCGCACGGTCGAGAACCCGAGCAAGATCGATATCACCCGCTCCAGTGTTCTGCATTCAACTTTTGGCGTGGGCCCGCACCGTTGCGTCGGCTCCAACCTGGCGCGCCTGGAGTTGCGTGCCACTCTCGATGAGTGGCTGAAGCGCATTCCCGAGTTTGGTGTCAAGCCCGGAACCGCCCCGCTCTACGAGACTGGGTTTCTGCGCTCGATGCGCAAACTCGAACTGGTGTTCTGATCGCCATGTCGAACGAGTCATCCAAATTCGAGCGCTACCGCCAGCGCTATCAAAACATCGATTTGCAGCGCGACGACGGCGTCCTCGTCATGCGGTTCCACACTGGCGGCGGAGCGTTCGTGTGGAGCGCAGAGGCCCACGAGGAGCTCGGTTTGTGTTTCACGGAAGTCAGCGGCGATCGCGACAACAAGGTCGTCATCATGACCGGCACCGGCGCCGACTACTGCGTCGACATCAATGCCGGCAGTTTCAAGCTGAGCACGGCGGGCGATTGGGACCACATCATTCATGACGGCCGGCGGCTGCTCACCAATCTGCTCGATATCGAGGTGCCGGTGATCGCCGCGATCAACGGCCCGGTGCGCATCCATCCGGAGATTCCGGTGTTGGCCGACGTGGTGCTCGCGGCCGAGACCGCGCTGTTCCAGGATGCGCCGCATTTCACGTCAGGTATCGTTCCCGGGGACGGCGCACATGTGGTGTGGCCGCATTTACTCGGCCCGAACCGAGGCCGTTACTTCTTGATTACCGGTCAGGAACTCGATGCGCGTACGGCATTGGAGTATGGCGTGGTCAACGAAGTGCTGCCCGGCGACAAGTTGCTTAGCCGTGCCATGGAACTCGCCCGCACCATTGCCGCGATGCCCGCGCTGACCCGCCGCTATACGCGCCTCGCACTCACGCAGCGCCTGAAGCGCTTGATGCAGGAGGGGCTGGGACATGGACTGGCGCTCGAGGCGCTCGCGGCCATCGATCAGCTGCCCGTGTCCGGGCGCATGAAAGATGTGCGCTGATTTCCAGGGGATGAAGCAATGAAAGCCAAAATCGACAGCGAACTCTGCTCCGGCCACGGACGCTGCTGCGCGGTGGCCCCGGAGTTCTATCGACTCGACGACAACGGGTACAACGCCGACCGCGGCAAGACCTTGGACGTGCCTCCGGGCATGCAGACGGCGGCCCGGCTGGGCGCGAAGAAGTGCCCGGAGCGCGCCATCAGGATCATCGAGGACTGATATCTTGTATTGGCGCTACGTTGGGCGGCGGCCGGTGTCGGGCAGTGTTTTTGGAGGAGCCACTTGGAATGGCGCAGGGAGGCAGCTGTGCTCACAGCTGAGATTTTGTTCCCTCACGTCCTAGTGAACATGCAGGTCCCGCGTTATCCTGCTCATGTGCTTCCGACTGCCTCGTCTACTTCGCGCAGCGAGTCGCGAGAATGAGCTGCGGCGGCGGCAGTCCAATCTGCGGTTCGGGAGAGCCATGAAGAGAAGGCATTTCATCCACGCGGCAGCGGCGACGCTGCTGCTTCCGGCAGATATGAAGCCGCGTGCCGCGGTGCTCCCTACCGACTTGCAGAATTTGGATTACGCGTTCTTCGATGAACGCTTTCCGAGGGCGGGTCGCGTCGCCGCCTCATGGTCTGCCTCGAACCGACTGGTCGGCGTTCATGGCGACATCACTCCGTTCTGGAGTAACGGGCTGGATCGAACAACGCGTGAGCGACCGCTGACGCTCCGCGGCGCCACGACGGAATCCTTCCGGTTTTGTCTGGGAATCCTGGTCGCCGAGCACGCCCACTTCGATGTGCAGGGGTCGCGACTCGACCGGAACCTGTTCCTATGGACGATGCGAACTACCCCGAAATTTGACCGCGGAACGACGCCATGGCTGAGCCCTTACCACCGGGTGTAAACGCGAAACGGATGGCCGACGCTCTGGAGCGGTTCCGGAGGGTTGTCGGTGACGATTGGGTTTTCACCGGCGAGAGGGTCGCGAGCTACCATGACCCTTACACGATCCCCAACGACCCGATGCGATACAAGGCACACGCCGCGGTCGCGCCGGCGTCCACCGAGCAGGTGCAGGAGATCGTCAGTGTTGCCAACGACCTCCGTGTTCCGCTGTGGACCGTTTCGCGCGGGAAGAATTTCGCTTATGGCGGAGCGGCGCCAGTTCTATCCGGTTCGGTGGTTCTCGATCTCAGTCGCATGAACCGCATCCTCGAGGTCAATGAGAAATTCGGGTACGCGCTGATTGAGCCCGGAGTCAGCTACTTCGACCTCTACAGGCACATTCAGGATCGGGGGCTGAAATTGTGGCTGGACGTGCCGGATCCCGGTTGGGGCAGCATCGTGGGAAATGCGCTGGATCACGGCGTGGGTTACACGCCGTACGGCGACCACTTCATGATGCAATGTGGAATGGAGGTCGTGCTGGCCGATGGCAAAGTGGTGCGAACCGGTATGGGGGCGATGCCGGGCAACAGCACATGGCAGCTGTTCAAGTACGGTTTCGGCCCCTATGTCGATGGTCTCTTTTCGCAGTCTAACTTCGGAATCGTCACGAAGATGGGCATCTGGCTGATGCCGGAACCCTCCGGCTATCGGCCCTATCTAATCACCTTTCCACGCGAAGAGGACATCGAGCAGGTCGTCGAGATCGTGCGGCCGCTCCGGCTGAACAACGTCATCCAGAATGCGGCCACGATCCGCAGCCTCGTGCTGGACGCAGCCCTCTTCACGACGAAGAGCCGGTATTACTCCGGCGAGGGTCCGATTCCGGACAGCGTCGCGAAGCAGATCATGGCCGACCAGGAGATCGGCATGTGGAATTTCTGCGGCGCGATGTACGGGCCGCCGGCTATCACGGATGCATTATGGGCGGCGATTCGGGATTCGTTTGCCAGCATTCCGGGCGCGAAATTCTACGCCCCTGAGGACCGGAAGCGTCAGGCGGATATCCTACGGCATCGCGCCGACACCATGAGGGGCATCCCAAAACTGACCGAGTTCGGATTTTTGAATTGGAATGGCGGCGGAGGCCACGTCGGCTTTTCGCCGGTCTCGCCGACCACCGGCGAGGACGCTATGAAGCAATTTCGGATGGTCAGCGGCCGCGTGCGCGAGTACGGCTTCGACTACATGGGTCTGATGGCCATCGGTTTTCGGGAGCTGCACCACGTGACGGTGATTGTGTACGATCAGACCGATCCGAAGGAGCGGGATAAGCTGAACGAGCTGTTCCGCTTATTGGTGCGTGAGGCGGCGGCCGAGGGCTACGGCGAGTACCGTACGCACATACACTACATGGACACGATCGCGGGCACATACAGCTGGAACAACAATGCCCTCATGAATATGCATCAGAAGATCAAGGATGCGCTTGATCCGAACGGCATCCTCTCGCCAGGAAAGTCGGGTATCTGGCCGAGGCACATGCGGGACGGCACGAAGACATGAAGCACATGGCGGTTGTGACACTTGTCGGGTCCGCATTTGCCTATCTGGCGATGCCGGCGACCGGTGCGGAAATGACGGGAAAGGAAGTGTTCGATCATTACTGCAGCTACTGCCACGGCTCCGGCGATGGGCCGGGCACGATGCAGCTGGGGCGCTCGCGCGGAAGGGACAAAGCGCTGCTGACCGAGCGCACTGATCTGACCCCGGAATATATCAAGTTCATCGTGCGGCACGGCCTCAGGTCCATGCCGCCCTTCGTCCCGAGCGATCTCACTGACGCGAAACTCAAGTCGCTGGCCGGTTTCCTGGCGAAGTAGCGACCACTGCCAACGATGGACCGGGACCGACCAAGTAGCTGACTATCACGCGCGCCCCTCCCGGAACGACGATTCCTCCGCCGAACGGGACGTAGGACGTCGTCGACGTCGGCTAATGATAATTCAAAGGCTCCCGGCCAACTCCTTCCATGAGACTCGACAGTAGACGTACTTATTTAGCCGCCGTTCAGGATGAACCTGAGTTGCGGATCGAAGTACTCGCCGATACCGAAATCGTGCTTGTTGACACGATTTGAGCATCCAGAGCCTCAGGTAGCAGGTTGGATTTGCATCCTGGTAAACTACAAGCTGCAAGCGCGAGGCATTCGGGTTGCCGAATCACGCGTATCAATCGAGAATCCTGAGTGCTGTGAGTCAAACAGGGGCGTGAACCATGAGAGCTATGCAGCGAGAAGTCTTTGTTGTTGCCGCCTTGCGAACCGCGATTGGGAGTTTCGGGGGTGGCCTCAAGGAAGTGCCGCTGTCCGATCTGGCGACAACTGTCGTGAAGGCCGTGCTCGCGCGCTCCGGGACGCCGGCCGACCGAATCGGGCACGTTGTCATGGGAAATGTGATTCCGACCGAAGCACGAGATGCCTATCTGAGTCGTGTCGCTGCGATAAACGCTGGTATTCCCAAGGAGACGCCCGCGTTCAACGTGAACCGATTATGCGGCTCAGGCCTGCAGGCAATCGTATCGGCCGCGCAGAGCATTTTGCTCGGGGATTCAGAGTTGACCATCGGGGCAGGCGCCGAATCCATGAGTCGTGGACCTTATTTCATGGCTTCCCAACGCTGGGGGTCGAGGCTTGGGAACGCAGAAGTGCTCGACTACACGCTTGGAATCTTGCACGACCCTTTCGAAAACACCCACATGGGAATCACCGCCGAGAACGTTGCTGCTCGCTATGGAATCACCAGAGAAATGCAAGATGAGCTTGCATTCCAAAGCCAGCAACGTGCCACCCGTGCAATTGCGGAGGGGCGTTTCAAGGACCAAATCGTGCCGGTTGAGATCAAGACGCGCAAAGGTGTCGTCGTGTTCGACACCGATGAGCACGTCCGCGCTGACACCACCTTGCAGGCGCTCTCGACACTGAAGCCAGCCTTCAAGAAAGACGGGGTCGTGACTGCCGGCAACGCGTCAGGCATCAACGATGGGGCGGCGGCGCTGGTCTTGGCGTCTGCAGAGGGAGTGCGTTCGCTGGGCTGCGCTCCACTGGCACGCCTTGTGGCGTACGCTCACGCGGGGGTCGACCCCGCGTACATGGGTATCGGCCCGGTCCCGGCGACACGATTGGCGCTGGAGCGGGCCGGCTTGACTGTTCGAGATCTCGACGTTGTCGAATCAAACGAAGCGTTTGCAGCGCAGGCATGCGCAGTAACGAGAGAGCTTGATCTTGATCCAAACAAGGTGAATCCCAACGGGTCGGGGATTTCATTGGGACACCCGGTCGGCGCGACTGGGGTAATCATCAGCACCAAGGCCATCCATGAATTGCGCCGTACCGGCGGGCGCTATGCCTTGGTTACCATGTGCATCGGCGGCGGCCAGGGGATCGCGGCAATCTTCGAACGTGTTTGACCGGAGGGCGCCATGACGTCGAACCCCCTGCCGAGTCTGCGAGTCGAGATACGAGAGCACGTTGGTTACGTGACCTTTGCACGACCGGAAGCCGCCAATACCATTCACCTGCAATTTGGGAAGGAGTTTCTCGCCGCCGCGCTTCACATGGAGTCGACGCCGGGCGTCCGTGCGGTGTTGATGACCGGGGAGGGGAGGAATTTTTGTTTCGGCGGAGATTTGCGGGCGATGCTCGGTACCAAGCAGAATGTTCAATCATACCTCAGCGAACTGACGACGGATCTGCACGCCGGCATGACTATCTTCGCGCGCTTGGACGCGCCGGTGATCGCCGCCGTTAACGGCACCGCTGCCGGCGCCGGACTTGGCCTCGTTCTTGCCGCGGACATCGCCATAGCCGCCCGGACCGCTAAATTTACCTCTGCTTACTCGGGAGTGGGATTGACTCCGGATGCCGGTTGCACATTCCTACTGCCGCGTGCGATCGGTCGCAAGCGCGCTATGGACATGTTTCTAACGAACCGCGTATTAAGTGCTGAACAGGCGTTTGAATGGGGTCTGATCAGCGAAATCGTTGAAGACGCGGATTTGATGGAAACGGCCGGCAAGATGGCCGGCCAAATAGCTAATGGACCGGTCGGCGCCTTTGGTGCGATCAAAAAGCTCATGGCGGAGTCGCAGCCCGGCTTCGAGGCTCAACTCCAGCGCGAGAGTGACGCGATAGCCTCCCGCGGAGGGACACCGGAGGGACGCGAGGGTATCACAGCATTCCTTGAAAAGAGGCCGCCGCGATACTCATAACCGTAGGGCACGCGCATACGAACCTCCGCGGCGGCGCAGCAGTTGTCGGCTTAGTGAAGTCCACGCCTCTAGTCGGAGACCACCCGGAGATTGAAATATTTCGAGGGACCCCTGAAGATCCTCAGTGTGATTAGATCTCGGGAGAAGCGCATGATGAATTTTTGCCCACAATGCGGTGCCCGGCTAGAGTCTCGCTGGATTGACGTGGACGTTCGTCATCGCCAAGTATGCTTGGGCTGCGGAAAAATTTGCTATGAAAATCCGCGAATCCTGGTCGCCACCATGGTGGCCTACTGCGATAAATTGCTGCTATGTAGGCGTGCTGATCCCCCATCCCAGGGAAAATGGAATCCTCCGTCCGGATTCATGGAAATTGGTGAAACCTTGGAAGAAGCGGCGGCTCGTGAGACCCTCGAGGAAGCGGGTGTCACCGTGAAGCCTGATGAATTGGATCTCTATACGGTGACCAGCCTTTCGAGAATCAGTGAAGTATACGTTTGCTTTCGAGCGCGCTCGGAAAGCGATGTATGCAAGGCTGGCGCCGAATCGCTCGAGGTGCGCTACTTTCACGAGGAAGAGATTCCCTGGAACGACCTCGCATATCCGGAAATGTCGGGATTCCTCCGCTTGTATTTCAGAGAACATGCGGAGAAGAGCTTCGGCATCCACTTGAGCCGTGTCGACGCGAACGGCCGCTTTCGAAATGAGTACCGCATAGCATTCAAAACCTGAGGGGGGCAGGCCACCCTCGACACCTCTCAGCCGGCTCTTTGCGTCATCTGATCCCCATCTCCTTCGCGATGATGGTGCGCTGAATCTCGTTGGTACCGCCGCCCACCATGCCGTGTTTGGCTTCGCGGAAGTAGCGCTCCATATCGTATTCTGGAAGCTGCGCGTAGCCCCCCAGCGCCTGCATTCCATTGAAGGCGATTCGAAACAGAACCTGCGAGCAGAACAGTTTCGCCATGGACACCTCTTTGACCGCACGCTCGCCGCGAGCCATCTTGCAGGCCGCCGAGTACACCAACAGGCGCGCCGCTTCCAGCTCCGTTTCGTTCTCGGCCATGCGGTGCTTGAGCACCTGAAAGGAGGCCAGCGGAACTCCGAATTGCTTGCGATCCTTGGTGTAGCGAATCGTATCGTCGAGCGCGGTTCGGGCGTTGCCGACCTGCGACGCGGCAATACTCAGCCGCTCATATTCGAGATGTTCGCCAATGTATTGCCATCCCTTGCCCACCTCTCCGAGGAGCGCATCCTTCGGTATCCGAAGGTTGTCCATGAAGAACTCGGTCGTGCCCAAACTTTTGCGAACGATGGTGTTCATTTTTTTGATCGTGAGCCCCGCCGTAGTATTGGGTACCAGGAACACGCTGAACCCGTCGTGACGCCCGGGACCGGTACGCGCGAGGATTGCGATGGTCGCATTCGACAAGTGCGCCCCGGAGCACCACACCTTGTTGCCATTGAGCACCCAATGATCCCCATCGAGCACGGCCGTTGAGCGCGCGGCCGCCGCATCGGAGCCTGCCTGCGGTTCACTGATCGAAATCGAAAATTTTGCATCCCCGGCCAAAAAAGGTACCAGGTAGCGTTTCTTCTGTTCGGCGGAGCCGTGCCGCGAAATATTGGTTGCCGTGAACATCGAGGTCATGATGCACGCCGCGGTATCAAGACTGAACTTGCCGATCGCCTCGCAGAACAAGGCGAACATGATGGGATCGGCTGCGCTGCCGCCATCCTGCTCATCCACCAGCAATCCAAGCCAGCCCTGCTGCGCCATTTTCTTGAACACTTCCTCGGGGAATTCCCGGTTCGCATCATGTTCGCGCGTGTACTCGCGACCGACCTCCTTGTCCATGAAGGCATGGACCGTGTCGCCCCATAGGCGCTGCTCGTGCGTGAATTGGAAATCCATAGATCCTCTCGGTGATCCGACTAGAATGTCATGCGGACGCCGCAATCATGCTCCTTTTGCGGCGGTTGATGACCATGGTTGACACTGCGAAGTATGTGCGACTAAAATAAAACAAATGTTTGTTCTAGTCAATGACCCTCCATTCTCCAATGCCCAACACGCCCTGCCCCCAATGCTGACGCCTGAACAACGCCGAGCGGCGCTCGAGGCCCGTCATATTGCGTGGCGTCCGCGCACGATCGCGCAGGCCCTGGACGCGGAGGCAACTGAATTTGCCGAGCGGCCGCTGGTGATCACCGATTCGCGCACCTACACGTATCGCGACATACAGAATTGGTCGCGAGCGCTGGCGGCGGGCCTGATCGAATCCGGTGTGCAGATCGGCGACCACGTTGCGGTGGTACTTGCTAATTTTCCCGAGTATGTCGCCGTCAAGTATGCGATCGCCCGCGTCGGCGCGGTCGCGGTGCCGGTGAACTTTGCATTGAGACGCCAGGAACTCGGTTACATCCTCGAGCAATCCGACAGCACGGTCTTAATCACCATGGACCACCTGCGCGATCGCAACTACCTCGAGGATCTAGACGTGCTCATGCCGGGATGGGAACACGCCGGCGGTGGCGCGCGATGGCCACGGCTGCGACGCGTTTTCGTGCATACGACCGGAGGCAAACCACGCAGTGCAGCAACTACGCTTTCGACGCTCACCACTATGGGGACCTCGACCAGCAGGGCGGAACTGACCAGACGCGAGTCGCAGGCGGATCCGCATTTCCGGTCTGATGTCATCTACACCTCGGGTACCACTGGATTACCCAAGGGCGTGATGCTGAGTCACGACATGATCCTGCGCGCGGCCTATGCCTCTGCCTACACGCGCGCCTTCGAGGACGGCCGGCGCATCCTGTTCTCGCTGCCCATGTACCACGTCTTTGGCTTGGTCGAGTGCCTGCTCGCCAGCACCTTCGTCGGCGGGGCCATCGTCCCTCACGTTGTCTTTGATGCACGGAAAATGCTCGAGGCCGCGCAATCTCACCGAGCGACCGAGATGGTGTGCGTACCGATGATGACCTTGAAACTATTGGAAGCGGCCCGGGAGCAGGTGTTCGACGGCTCCTCCCTGCTGGCCATGTTCAATTCGGGCGGTGCTTCGCCTCCTACTATTTGGCGGGACATTCGCGAACTGCTCGGTGCCCGCGAGATCCTAACCGCCTACGGTATGACGGAGACGACCGCCTCGACGACGTGCACATTGCCCGATGGCTCCGATGAGTTCCTAATCTCGACCAACGGGCGCCTAAAATCTGCCGGTGTTGCGGGAGATCCCGGGCTGGGCGGCATCCTCGCCCAATACAAGTCCATCGACCCCGTCACCGGGAGCGACCTGCCACCAGGGACGCCCGGCGAACTCGTCGTACGCGGTCCCATCGTGACGACAGGCTACTACAAGAAAGATGAGGAGACCCTCGCGGCCTTCAACGCAGAAGGTTGGCTTCACACCGGGGACGTCGGTGAGATAACGGCCGACGGATATCTGACATTGACCGGGCGGTTGAAGGAGACGTACCGATGCGGCGGCGAGATGGTGATGCCGCGGGAAATTGAGGAAGTGCTCAACGAGCATCCCCTGGTTGCACAAGCCCTCGTCGTAGGCCTTCCCGACATGAAGATGGGCGAAGTCGGGTGTGCCTGCGTCGTGTCCGCCGGACACACCCGGCCCGATCCGAAGGAACTCATCGATTTTTGCGCCGCCCGGCTCGCCCGCTTCAAAGTGCCGCGGCATATCGTTTTTCTCTCCGCCGATGAGGTGCCGTTGACAGCCACCGGCAGAGCGCAAAAATTCAAGCTCGCGGAGCTGGCCAAGCAGCGCCTGTCCCAGGTCCTGCCGGCTTCATAGACTCTCATGCCTCACATAGTCACCGACAAGTGCCAGCGTTGCCGATTCACCGACTGCGTCACTACCTGCCCGGTCGCCTGCTTTCACGGCGACGCGCAGATGCTGTACATCGACAACGTACAATGCGTGGACTGCGGAGCCTGCGTTCCAGCCTGTCCTGTCCACGCGATTTACGAACAAACGGAACTGCCGCCGGACAAACTGGAGTGGCTCGCCATCAATGCGGAGCGCGCGCGGTCCCTGCCCGTCATCGAGGACAAGCAAGTGCCGCTACCCACCGCCGAGGCGCGTAAACGTGAACTCGGCTATTGATTCCGGCAATCTGGGGACGGCGGGCAACCCGCTGCGGGTCGCGATCGTCGGCAGCGGCCCCAGTGGTTTCTATGCGGCCGAAGCCCTGTTCAAATCGCCCTTGACGGTGCGCGTCGACATGCTCGAGCGGTTGCCCGTACCATTCGGTTTGGTCCGCTACGGCGTCGCTCCCGATCATCCCAAGCTCAAACAGCCCACGTTGGTATTCGACAAGATTGCACAGTCACCCGGCTTCACCTTCCTGGGCAATGTCACCGTGGGACGCGATGTCAGCTTGGAGCAATTGCGGACCTCGCACCACGCAATTCTGTTCGCGTGTGGCGCCGAGTCCGACCGGCGTCTCGGGCTGTCCAACGAGGACATCGCCGGCAGCCACACCGCGACCGAATTCGTTGGCTGGTATAACGGCCATCCGGACTATCGCGATCGCTCGTTCGACCTGAGCCAAGAAGTGGCCGTCATCATCGGCCAGGGTAACGTCGCCATCGATGTGGCACGGATACTTGCCAAACCGATCGACGAACTCCGCGGTACCGACATGGCCGAACACGCACTCGATGCGTTGGCAGCCAGTCGCGTGCGCGACATTCACCTCATTGGCCGACGGGGCCCGGCGCAGACCAGTTTTACCTTCAAGGAACTGCGGGAGCTCGGCGACTTGGCTGGCTGCGTGACCATAGTCTCCGGGAACGATTTGCAGCTGAATTCGGCGTGCCTAAGCGAACTCGAGGACAAGACCAACTTCAACGCGGCCAAGAACGTCGAGATATTCCAAAGTTGGACTTCGCACCGCGCCGCCGCCGCCGGCAAGCGCATCTGGTTCCATTTCCTGCAAAGTCCGGTGGGCATCGCAGGGAACGGCCGGCTGGATCGCATTACCTTCGAGCGGAATCGCCTCACGGGGCCGGCTTTTGCGCAATTGGCACAAGGCACCGGAGAGATGGTCGATCTTGACTGCGGTCTATTGTTTCGCAGCATCGGCTACCGCGGACTGCCGTTACCCGGCGTGCCGTACGATTCAAGCCGGGGAGTCTTCCCCAGTACAGCCGGCCGTATTGACGGCATAGCGGACCTATATGCAGCGGGTTGGATCAAGCGCGGACCCTCGGGAATCATCGGCACAAACCGGGCCGATGCGGTGGCTACCGTGCAAAGCCTGCTGGCCGATCTGCCGCACTTGGATGCGCGCCCGAAATCGGGTGCCGAGGGTCTGTGCGCGTCCTTGGCCCGCTGCAATTTGCGAGTCTTGAGCTATGGAGACTGGCGACGCATCGATGCCGAAGAACAACGGCGCGGCGCGATCGTCGGCAAGCCGCGAGAGAAGATCACGCAACTGAGTGACATGCTGGCTGTGGCGGCACACTCTCACAATCGAGCACAGGAAGGCCAGATGGCCCTGCCGTGATCTTGTATTGGCTGCGCCTCGACGCGGCGGGAACTTCTCGCCTCGAACCCTTGCCGGTGCTGGCAACGCACTACCAGGGGCCCGTCGACGCCGAAGGCTATCGACGCCGCGCGCGGGGTGAGGAACCGCCGGTCGCGCATCGCTTCTCGACCTCGAGCGGTGTACGCACGATCCAGCTCCGCCCCGATCAGTCGGCCGATATCCTGGACCCGCCTGCCAAACGCTTGACGTTCATCGTTTCGGGGGAAATCATTCTCGGCGACGATGGCGGCAATGTGGCCGTGCTCGGGCGCGGCAACTTATTCTTCACCGAAGGCAGCACCGGATTACGCGGATCAATTCGGCATCGCGGTGCCTGCCGGTTGGTGCAGTTCACTGTCACCTCCCCTTGGCCAGAGACCGGTGCGACCCCGCTCGCCCCGGCTGAGCCGCCCGCCGCTCCGGCGCAAGTTCCGAATTTGCAACGACTCTATAAGGGCAAAGGTGAGCGTGCCTATTTCCGCGACTTCGATGAACTTTTCGCTGCGCCCACCGGCCGATGGAGTGCAGAGCGCGCGGTCACCGGATTCCGTATTTGCACTTTGGCGGATGGCACCCTCATCGACTGGCATCCCGAAGTCGTGAATCAAGTAGTGCTCGTGCTTTCCGGCGAAATCGCGCTGGAGAGCAGCGGTGATCGGCGCAACGAGCGCTTTCTCGCGGGCGACGTGTGCCTTGCTGAAGATCGCACTGGCATCGGGCACATCGACCGGATTCGCGGTTTAACGGCGTTGTGCCTGCTGGTCATGGAAGATATTGCTCTGTGGTGAATACAAACCGCACGTTAATCCTTGAATCGCGCCCTCACAGGCGACTTCGTTCCGGAGTCGCCTAATCGCCGCCTCTTGGAACGCTTGGGTGCGCAGTAGGCCTCGTACAGCGCCTGCATGACACCGAGCGCTGGACCCTCGGTCAACGAATAGAACACGATCTGCGACTGCCGGCGGGTGGTCACCAGCCCAACCTTGCGTAAGACGGACAGGTGCTGCGACAAAGCAGACATGCTCAAACCCACATGGGACTGCAATTCGCCGACGGAGGTTTCGCCGTCTACCAGCCGACACATCACCAGCAAGCGCGCCCGATGCGCCAGCGCCTTCAGCATGTAGGCGGCGACCTGGGCGTGCGCGCTCATGGTTTCCACATCAGGTAGCTGCCGTCGCAGTAATCCAGGGCGCGAAGCAGTGGCGGTCGGAATATCGGTCTTGCTCATTCTTAAGTCATTATTTAGGATTCACTATATTAGTATATACTTAACTATCTACTTTTACAAAGTCTACTCTGCGGAGTAACCCATGACGATTGATTGGAGCGCGTTCACACCGTTCAGAGCGTTGGTCGGCGGAGCAATGATTGGCGGCGCCGCTTCGCTTTTGGTGGTGCTCACGGGTCGCATCGCGGGTATCAGCGGCATCGTCGGCGGCTTGGTGAGAGCCGGTGCGGAAGACCGCTCATGGCGCGTGGCCTTCGTCGCTGGAATACTGCTCGCCCCGGTTGTCACCCGACTTGTCGACTCTGCACCACACATAACAATCGACGCGGGCATTCCCACGCTGACGGTTGCTGGTTTTTTGGTCGGCCTGGGCACTCGGTATGGATCCGGCTGCACGAGCGGTCATGGCGTGTGCGGAGTGGCGCGCCTGTCGATGCGTTCGATCATCGCCACAATCGTGTTCATGATGGCTGGATTCATTGCGGTGTACGCAACCAGGCACTTGGTGGGAATGTGAGGAAATGCATATGAAACGTGGGGCAGCGGGTTTCTCAGCGACTTTTTGCGGCTTTGTGTTCGGTTTGGGATTGCTCGTGTCCGGAATGGCCAATCCGGCGAAGGTTCTGGCATTCCTGGATCTGTCTGGGGCGTGGGACCCGAGTCTCGCCTTGGTGATGGTGGGCGCTGTCGTCATCGCAGTTCCCGGATTCGCCATCGCCAAGCGAAAAGGCATGTCCGTCCTTGGCGGTCCGCTCCGAATACCGACAACCGACGGCATTGACGCCCGGCTGTTGCTCGGCAGTGCGACGTTTGGTGTTGGTTGGGGATTGGCTGGCATCTGTCCTGGCCCGGCGATCGTGGCGCTGGGATCGGGCCACCTTAGAGCGATTGTATTCGTTGTTGCGATGCTTGTAGGTATGCTGACGTTCGAGTTTGTAGAGCGTCGACGCGTTACTCTTGCTAAGTAACGCTGCGATGCCATGGGCGGAAGAACAGTCCGGTTTTAACTGTCGCGCCGGCCAAGACCTTCTTATCGCCAATGCTCCATTGGCATTCCTGCGACCGGGGACCGCAACATCTGCACCGCGCTAATGCCCAGCCCGCCCAGATATAGCGTCTTCAGGTCCGGCCCTCCGAAAGCGATGCTGGACAGGTTTGAAACAAAAGACCCACGGCTTTGCGCGATTTGGTCCCAGGTCAGGCAACCCTTGGCGTGCGCCGAGGCAATTGTCTCGAGCGCGCCGGGGGCGATGTCTTCGAACACGACGGTCCAAGTCAGATCCGGTGCGACGCGGATCAGGCGGTTGGATATGACGCAGATGATCCACAGCGCGCCTTCTGCATCGAAGGCCATGCCATCTGGGAAGGTGTCTCCTGGGAAGATGAGCTGGACGGGATTGGTCAACACGCCGTCTGCCGCCACATCATACCGGGTGGTACGGCAGGCAAAGGTTTCATTGACGAAAAGGTAATTGCGGTCGGGTGAGATCCGCAGTTCGTTCGTCCAGTTCAGACTATCTGCCGCAACTGTGACGTTGCCGTCCTGCACCAACAGGATCTGGCCGGTGTTCTCTTCAGCGGTGAAGTGCCTGTGCTTGCGCGTCGACGAACTGATAGTGATCCAGACCCGGTCACCGTCTACCAGCACAAAATTGGCGGGGGGAATCGGACGGCCTGCAACCTCTGTTGCAAAGGGGCGGGCCTCACCACTCTGGCCGACCCGCCAGACACCACCCGCCCTGCTCAGATTGGCGAACAAAAAGTTACCATCTGCCGTCAGCGCGATGCCATTTGGCCGGAAGCCCTGCGCAATCAGATCTGCCTCGACAGCGGGGCCGGTGGTCCCATCGGGTGCGATCCGCGCGATGCCCAACGTCCAATCGCCGGTGTAAAGCGATCCGTCTCGCGCGGCCAGAACGCATTCCGGCCGGTTCAGGCCACTACCAATCTGCGCGAGATTCGCCGGCAGGAGCGGCTCAATCTTGGTCAGCGTCATGTGTTTTCTCATAATTGCAGCGGACTGGAAACCCTGACCAGATCGCGATAACCAGCGTCAGCAACTGTAGTTGCAGCTTATCCACGTCGCGGGGCATGCCCGACGCGTCATTGCCGATCACAGCGCCAGGTAACCGCCATCGACAGGGATCGTAACCCCCGTCACATAGGACGACATGTCGGAGGCAAGGAACACGGCGGGACCGGCAATCTCATGGGTCTCGCCGACACGACCCAGCGGTACCCGTTGAAGGAATTTTTCGCCCGCGTCGCCCGTGACCGTCATCAAGTCACTCTTCATCCGACCCGGTGCCAGTCCGTTGGCCCGACCACCCGTCGGCCCAAGCGTGCGGGCAAAATACTGGACCAGCGAACGGACGGCCGCCTTGGACGCACCATAGGCGGCGCTTGATCTCGGCGCCGTGAACCCAGCAATCGACGAGACGAAGATCACGCTTGCGCCAGAGTGCTTCAGCGCGGGCAACAGGGCAACGGTGATGTCCCACTGTCCGGTGAGGTTCACGTTGATGACCTGATCCCACATTTGCATCTGATTGGGATCGTCAATCCTGATGCGGGGCGCGATGCCCGCGTTGTTCACCAGAACGTCGATTTTGCCGTATTGCTCCGACATGCGACCGCCAAAGGCCATGACTCCCTTACGGTCGCTGATGTCCATGGTCTCGGCAGAGGCTGAACCACCGGAGGCCTTGATTTGTGCAACGATGATATCGGCCGCCTCCCTGTTCCTGTCAACCACCAGGACATGCGCCCCTTCGGCTGCCAGTGCAGTCGCGATGGCGGAACCCAATCCGCGTCCGCCTCCGGTCACCACCGCAGTCTTACCAGACAGTCGAATCATTAGTTCTGCTCCGCCTTGTTTGAATCACTCCGGTTCATATCATTTTGCGCATTCCCGCAATCGCCTCGCCATGAGAGCCAAGACCCTGCAGGATCACGACATGACGAACCCCTTGTAATCGTGCTCGCGCACGTCGTCACAGTACTCCCGGAACCTGGGATTGCCACCGACGAACAACAACACCTCGCGCTTGTCGCGACCCGCGATGTTCTTGTTGATCCCGGTGAACCAGGAGTTGGTCTGGCCCAGCAGCAGCTTACCCATCAGCTTGGAGCAATAAAGCGTGTAACTTTCAGCCGCGGCAGTTTCGGGTTCGATGCGCTGGACGCCGGATTCCTTCGCATGGGCCATCATTTCGCTCAGCCAGTCAACGGCAAGTGCGGAACAGCGTGGAATGTTGCAGAAGGTGGCGCCGCTCTGCGGCCCGACCAACAAGAAGAAATTGGGGAATCCGGGGCACTGCATCCCCATGTAGGTCTTCACGCCTTTAGCCCATTCGTCTTTCAGCGCAACGCCACTCGCGCCGCGAATGTCGATGCGGTTCCACGATCCCTTGACCGCGTCGAAGCCAGTGGCGTAGATGATGACGTCGAATTCGTGCAGAGCATCAGTGGTCATCACGCCGTCAGGGGTGATTCGGGTAATCGGCGTCATGTTCAGATCGACAACCGAGACATTCTCTTGGTTGTAGACCTCGTAATATTTGGTCTCGAGCGGAACCCGCTTCAACCCGAAACCATGGTCCTTGGGTATCAGCAGTTCAGCGATACGGGGATCCTTGACCCGTTCACGAATTTTCCGTGCCACGAAATCCGAGACGTATCTATTCGCAGCAGGGTCTGACAGGGCATCCTGAAACACCCCGAGCCACAGCGAGAAGCCCGGCCCCCTGTACAGTTCTTCGAGCTTGGCGTCGCGCTCCTGCTTCGGAACATCGAACAGATTTTTCGGAACGAATTCGTGCGGGAAGCCCGCGAGGGATGCATCGCACTTGGCGGTGAACTCGTTGTAGTGCGACTTGATGTAGTCCATCCGTTCCTGTGTCATGGGCCCGTTGCCCAGCGGGGTACACCAGTTCGGCGAGCGCAGGAACACGGTCAGGTGCTTGGCCACTTTGCCCATTTCCTGGATCACCTGCACACCGGTCGACCCTACACCGATCACCGCCACCCGTTTGTTGGAGAAATCCAGCTTGGCCGAACCGAATCCGTTGGGGTCGCGCGGCCAGGTCGCCGTGTGGTAGCTCTCGCCCTTGAAGGTGTTGATACCGGGCACGTTGGGCATCTGGGGCGCCGACAAGGGCCCAAGTGCCGAGAAAACGAAGCGTGCCGTCACGGGCGCACGGTCAGGTTGCTGGAATTCAAGCGTCCAAAGGTTGGACTCTTCGTCGTACACTGCCTTTTGAACCCTGGCGTTGAAGATGTAGTCCTTGCGGATGTCCATGATCTCGGCCGCGCGATGAATGTATTTCAGGACTTCGGGCTGCGCGGCAAAGCATTCGGACCAGTTCCACTCCTGCATGAGTTGTTCGTTCCAGAAGTATCCATAGACTTCGCTCTCCGAATCAATTCGGCAGCCTGGATAGCGGTTGTGATACCAGACACCACCAATGTTGTCTGACCCTTCAACCCCCAGCACGCGGTAACCCATCTCGCGTAGTCGATAAGTCTGATACAGGCCGGTCAATCCCGCACCGATCACTACAGCGTCGAAGTCTGCTTCTTTCGTCATTTCAACCTTCCCTTCATTGACCTGGCGCGGAGCATCTCGCATCACCATAGAGTTACTCCATGTCGCGGTGTACAGCTACTTCGCCCGCATTGCCTGTTCTTGCTCGGGACCACTCGCCGCAATTGATCCAATACGCGGCCGAGTCGGGAGGTCTCTGATCGAAAGATCAGAGCGCGCGTCCCGCAGCAGTAACGACCGCTGCGGCAACATCCACCAGCAGTCACGAGGACTCACGGCAAGTTTCTACTACGACGCGCAGTGTAACAAAACAAATGTTTGTTTTCAATCCCGTCTCGAGCTACCGTCAGCAGGCGCTCCCAATCGGCCCCGTCGGCGAGTGTCTGCGCGAATCATTCATGCCGGGAGACCTCCCGGCTCACGCGGCACCACACGGAGGTGTTCCCGGGGGCGACAACGCGGGCGATGGCCGCCATGGTGGGGTGCCTGGATAACATGCTTGGAACTCGGTGAGAAGTTCTGCAGCGGCCCAGAAAGCGGGAGCACACGTTTCCGCGGAAAAGCATGTTCACAACGATTCGCGATATACGTTATAAAGTATTGATTTATAAGTGTGACGGCTAGGCATCACATTCGCGCTCCAAGCGTTTGCTCATGCGAAGAAGCGCTCTGGCCAGTACTCTAGCCCGTAACTTTCTTTCTCGCCGACCGGAGTCCGAGCGTGTGGTCGAGCTTATCGAGCAGCGCCAGGCCCACCTCTGGTCGACCGCGTGTGACGCGCAGCCGATAGTGGTTTTCGGCATCAAGCTGCGCGAGAGCTACGGCGTTGGCTGCGGAATCGTGAACTGAGTTCATTGTTGCTGCATGATGTCAGATCAGTTGCAGCTGGCGAAGATCGTCCAGGAACTTCAGAATGTACCCGGCCGATAGATGCGGGATATCCTTGTAAGTGCCCACGCCGTGCGCGCATACGTCAGTGCGGAAGCGAACGGCCGACACAGAGGCGCCCGCCGACGCAGGCATGGGCTGACGCATCTGGTGGAGCAGCGGCAGCGATGACTGCTGACGCTGCTTCTCGGGCAAGCCGCGCAACGCCGTCTCGAAGCGGCTGAACCAGTCGGCGTAGGACTCGATGCGGCGGATTGGATGGCCGGCCTCGATTGCCCAGTCGATGAAGCTGTCCATCGAAATGCCGTCCTCGTGCGGGTTGACGACGTGGTAGGTGCGATAGCCCGAGAGAGCGTCTGCACCCAGAGTGGCGATCGCCTCGGCGGTGAAGTCCACGGGCAGGCCGTCGTAGTGCGGCCGGCCCTCGCCCCCGGCATAGAACGAGCGCGGCGCCAAGCCGGTGATGACGATGCTGGACAGCCAGCGAGTGAACATGTCCGGAACGTTGATTTGCCCCTTGTATCTGCTGTGCGCCAGGATCATATCGGATCGGAACACCGACACGGGCAGGCCAAATCGGTCATGGGCCTCGCGCAGGAGGACTTCCGCCGCCCACTTACTATGGGCGTAGCCGTCGGCGTAGCGGGCGCCGTCCAGGCGACGCACCGGCGTCGCGGCTCGCACGTCGGCGCACTCGTCAACCGTGCCGCCGCCGGGGATCATCGCGGCGGCGACCGTCGAGACATTGTTAACGGGCTTCAGGCGATACGTGATCGCGAGCCGGATCACTTCGGCCGTTCCCACGACGTTCGGACCAAAAAGCTGCGGGTAAGGGAGGACATGATTGACGAGTGCGGCCGGGTGGACGATGAGATCGACGGTCTCGGCCAGCCGCTGCCAATCCGAATACTTCAAGCCCAGATCCGGTTCACTGAGATCGCCTGCCAGCACCTCCAGATGCTTGTCGGCGAGTTCCTCGAAATGGCGCTTGAGTTCGGGGTCGCTGGTGTCGAATGCCTCCGAAACGCGGCGCCGGGCCGCGGCGGCGTCCTGCCCGCGCGTGATGCAGACCACCCAGCCTCCGACCCTGGCCATGCGCTCCAACCATTCGAGACAAAGGAACCGGCCGAGGTAGCCGTTGGCGCCGGTGACGAGCACGGTGCGGATCTCGTTTGAGACCGGCGCGGACTTCCGTGCGTTCTCGAGGGTCTCGGCGTCGATGAACTTTTCCAGCCTCAAATCGCTGGCGTGGATTTCGGTGGCGCCGCGGCCATGCACGGCGGCGAAGGTCGGACGCTTGAGCACGCCGTCGCGCGCCCGCTCGATGAAATTCGCCAGTTGCTGCAGGCTTCCTGCGGGATTGTTGATGACACCGGCCGGCACTTCGATCCCATAGATTTCTTCGAGCAGGAGCGAGCAGGAGAGTGCCGACAGCGAATCGCCGCCAAGCTCGGCAAAGCTCCAGTGCTTTGCCAGGTCGATCTCCTCGACGCCCAGGGTGGCCTGTACTGCGCGCCCGACGGTCTCCAGCACCGGCGCGTTTTGGCCACCGCGACGCAGGGTATGCAGTTCGTTGGTCTGGCTGGCGGCGATCTCGTCATAGAGTCTGTCGAGGCGGGCCGCATAGCGCTCCTTAAACTTTGGACGCTGATACTTTCCGATACCTGCCAAAAGGCCATTTTCAGTGCTGAAGGCCTCGTGCTCGACGATGAAGTCGCGCGGCACTTCGTAGGCGTTCAGCTGCTCGGCACGCGCGACTTGCTTGATCGCCTCGCGCAGCGCGGCCTTGGTTGCCTTCGCGTCGCCGACGATGCCCATTTGGCTCAACGCCACCTCGTTCGGCACCAATACGCCCAACAGGTACGAGCGCTCGCTGGTGCCGTAGAGGTAAACTTGGCGGATCACGGCATGACCGTTGGTGTAAAGCGCCTCCAGGCGCGAGACCGCTACGAACTCTCCCTGGGCGAGCTTGAGCACGTTATTGCGCCGATCGACGTAGACAACCTGATCCGGACCGATCTCGGCCATGATGTCGCCGGTCTTGTAGTAGCCGTCGTCGTCGAACATCTGGGACGTGACGTCGGGCCTCTTATAGTAGCCGAGCATGATGCTGTCGGTCTTAATTAAGAGTTCACCGCGCGGAAAGGGCTTGTCGGTCTTGAAATAGCCAAGTTCGGGGACATCGTCGAGCTTGAAGTCGATGACCGGCGGCCGCATCATCCGCGTATTGCGAACCGCCCCGGAGATTTCGGTGGTGCCATAGTGGTCGTCCATCGGAAAACCGAGGCAGGATTCCATGAACTCCCGCAACTCGGGGGCGAGAGGCGCGGAACCGAAATTGCAGTTCAGCAGGCGCCCGCCCAGTACGGCATTTCGGACCTCGAGCATGAGTTCGCGCTTTAGCGCTTCCATGTCCGCCGCACCGGGCCCGCGGCGCTCGAGCTCCGCCTGGTATTGCAGATAGACCATCTCGCAGATGCGCGGAACGATACCCATGAATGTGGGCCGCGCCATCTTGATGTCATCAAAAAGCCCCGAAAGATCGCTCTTGGCAGTGAAATAACAGGTGCCGCCCGAACCCAGGGTGGAAAACACGCCGCTGCGCCCGAAGGAGTGGTTCATCGGCATGTAGTGCATGTAGAACATCGGGACTTTCGGGAGAACGCACCACGTCGGCTTGACCATTAGTTCGGGGTACATGGCTCCCTTGGGCAGGCCTGTGCTGCCCGAGGTGTAGTAAATCGTGCACATCCGCTTATCGGTGGCGGAGTCCGCGAACAGTGGTGCGGCGCCGAGGTTCTCCCCGTACGCGCAAGTTGCCTCCAAGGTGACGAGCAGATCCGGCAGGCCGGCCGCGCCGAGCTTCGACTGGACCGCCTCGAACACCTCGCGCTCCTCATCGACTTCGGGATGGTAATCGAACACCAGTAGGCCGAGGGGACGATGGCCGGTCAATACGAGTTCGGCGGCGGTCTCAAGGCTTTCGATGCTGGTTGCCAGCCAGTTCGGCGCTACCTCGTTGAAGATGGCGGCCAATTGTTGAGTCGATGCGTTGGTCTGCATCGGCACCACTACCGCTCCATTGTGGATCGCCGCCAGATCGACGGTCGCAAAGTCGATCCCGGCGAAGGCGAGGATGCACAAGAGGTCATCGGCGCCCAATCGCCTTGCGGCGTCGTGGTGCCAAACGTTCGCCAGGGCGCGCGCGCGCGACCATAGTTCCCGATAGGTAATGGTTTCGAAGCACTTGAGCAACTGGCGCGTCCGGCGTCCGGTCGCCGGATCAGTCACCAGCCCAGTCGCCCGCTGCGCGAGCGCCGGGCGGTCTGCATAGGCCTCCATGACCAGTGCGGCGATCTGCGCCAATCCGAGTTCAGCCCTCACTTTAGCCTCATTGATCGCCGGCAGCGGCAGCGCCTCACGGAACTGGGGGTCCTTCTCCGTAAGTTCCTTGATGCGTGCCGCAATTTGATCGGCAGTGCTGGCCCCCGTCATGGTCTGCTTGCGGTCGTGAGTAGCTATGGCTTCCATCTCGTCTCCTGTAAATTCGTCATGGGGCACTGCCTGCCACAATCACGCCTGCGACGGCGCCCGCCCGGCGAAGCTGCCGCGCTGCAATGATGAAATGGGCAGTGGTCCAGATATTGACCAGGGCGAAACCAAGCATCGCAAAGCGCAGAGAGTCGGTGCCAAACCGGGCTCGAAGAACATCGCTGAGAATACCTACGATCTGGACGGCCACACCGAATCCGAGCACGTTCGAGGCAACCTGCAGAAGCGCCGCACTCGCGCCACGCATTCGCGAAGGCAGCAAACCCAGAACGCCCGCATAGCAGGGGCCGATCGTCGACGCATGCGCAAATTGCTGAATCGCGAGCGCGCCAATCAGTACCGCGGTATACGGTGTCAACAGCGCGATCCAGACGGCGGGCACCGTGATCGCGGCCGCCATCGCCAGCGCGACCGCAACGCGGGGCGACCTGAATCCTCCAAGGTGATCGGCAAGCGCGCCGCCGGAGAGCGACCCTACGGCGGCAAAGGGCGCCATCCCGAAGGCGATCGCGAAACCCACATCTCGCACCGTGAGGCCATGCGCACGGATCATGAACGGCGCCAGCCAACTGAACAGTCCGGCCGCAACCACATTGATGAGCGTGGCCCCAATGAATAGATGGAGCGCCGCGCCATTCTGCCAGATTGAGCGAAGAATCTCGAACAGCGGCGGCGCCACCGCGATTGCAGCCGCGTCTCCCGCCGGGGCGTCGGCGCTGCGAGGCGGCTCGCGAATGGTCTTCGAAACCAGCAGCGCCAGCAGCAAACCGGGAACTCCGACGACCAAGAAGGCTGCGCGCCAGCCGTAAGCCGTGGCCACCGCGCCGGCGACGGCGAAGCCAATGATGGTGCCGAGATGGGGTCCCATGTAGTAGATGCCGAACGCCGCCGAACGCCGGGACGGAGGGACATAGTCCGCGATGATCGACACATTCGCGGGCGTGCCGCCGGATTCAGCCGCGCCTACACCGATTCGCGCGGCCAGTAACCACCCGAAGCCGGAAGCGGCGGCACACAAAGCGGTGAGGCCGCTCCACACACACAGCAGGGTCGTGAGCAGTCTTACACGGTTGACCCGGTCGATCAGCATACCGAGCGGAATACCAGCGATGGCGAACGGAATCGCGTAGCCCATTCCGGCAAGAAGACCGCGCTGCGAATCGGACAATCGGAACTCGCGCCCGATAGGCTCCAGCAGGAGTGCAATCGCCACCCGATCCAAATGGTGGACCATGTAGACCGCAAGCAGCGTCGACAGGACGTAGCGCGCGTACAAACCGGGGGAAGCACCTGGCGAGATAGCGTTCACCGTCGGCGATGCCCCCGGGTTAACTTGCTTTTGTGAACAGCGTTCAATAATATAAACGAGAGGTCGATCTGTCAATCATGGCCGCTCTGTCGGACCCGCAGCGGCCCCCATTGCCTGCACCGCCGTGCCCGTCGACGGCCTCAGGGTCGTCGCGAGCCTACATCGCGGCGGGCGATGCCGTCGTGTGAATCGACTGCTCGCGCGGCGACGTGATCGCGCAAGCCGACGATCCGCCGCAGGTCGCCGATCAATTCGAATCGACCCTTGTTTGGATGGCCGATGAACCCATGCTTCCCGGGCGAC
>Ga0307516_10001951_pt1 | contig 28312 bp, 33 predicted proteins | sample 19_EM_MG_FD_203310 | JGI IMG/M metagenome (GOLD analysis project Ga0307516, IMG submission 203310) | Populus trichocarpa ectomycorrhiza microbial communities from riparian zone in the Pacific Northwest, United States - 19_EM | ecosystem: Host-associated > Plants > Roots > Unclassified | place...
TCGGATTGGCCAGCGCCCGGCAGCAGGAGGCGCGCTCATCCGCCGAAATGCCGGTGCCGCCGTCCGGCTTGTAGTCGATCGAGACCGTGAACGCGGTGGTGTGGTTGGACTCATTATGCGCCACCATCGGATCGAGCCGCAGCCGGCGCGCGTCTTCCTGGGTGATCGGCGCGCAGACGATGCCGGAGGTGTGGCGAATGATGAAGGCCATCTTCTCGGCGGTGCACAGCGAGGCCGCGACGATCAGATCGCCCTCGCCCTCCCTGTCGTCATCGTCGGTAACGACGACGAGTTCGCCGCGGGCAAAAGCTTGCAGGACTTCCTGGATCGTATCGGCCATTTTCTCAACTTCTCGCTTTGTGCAGGGAGTGCATTACCCGGACTCACGGGTCCGCGCCAGCATCAATACGCAGGGCAGAATGGCGCTGGCGGGCATACCGGAAGGCTATTTAGCGCGAGGCCCGGACGCCGAGTTCGGAGATGACGTTGATCGATTCCTGGGACTTGACCCAGACCATGCCGAATGGACCAATGAAAAACCCGGCGATAAGGTGGGCCAGGATCAGCGGCTGCCTTGAAAAATGGGCCAGCAAACCAAGCACCCAGGCGAACAGGATGCATAATGTGATATCGCCAATGAGCTCGTGCATATTTCCAGACTTTTCTTTAGCGCAGCCTGGAGGCCCGGGCGCGGCGGTTAAGCGCGCAATGTGTCACATCCGTTTGGGGAGCTTTTTTCTGGCGATTCTGGCCTGCCTGTCGATCCTCCACGTCCCCGGTGCGCAAGCGCAGAGCGCTGTGGACATCGAGCAGGCCTTTGCGGGTTCCCTGACCGCTGTGCCAGCGGAAAACCTCACAATTACCGGCTCATTCTACGTGCCGGTTTATTCCAGCGTGTCGATGAGCCAGGGCAAGCTCCGGGGCGATTTTTCGGTCACGCTCAGCGTCCATAACGCCTCGGAAAACCGGCCATTGGTGCTGAAGCGGATCGCCTATTTCGACAGCGTCGGCAACGGACACTACGCTTTCATCAGCCAGGGACGGCCGATCAAGATCATCAAGAACTAGAATGCCGGAGGGCCGTGCCAGCGGCCTTCTCAACGAAAAACAAACGGGAGTGAATATCCATGTCTACCGCAACCTCTTTCGATTTCGCACCATTGTTGTCGGCCGGATTGCCGGCGCCGGCGGCGCGGTGGACGGGTCTGGCCAAATACAGTTTTGTCGGCGGCAACAATGATCCCGACCAGGTACCGGTCGACGGGTTGCTCGACGCGCTCAGTGCCGTGCTCAAGCGCGAGGGCAAGACGCTCGCAACCTACGGCCTCGCCCACGGCCCGCAGGGCTACCGTCCGCTGCGCGAATTCCTCGCCACCAAGCTGGAGCGCGATGCCGGTATCGCCTGCACCGACGACGACATCATGATCGTCTCCGGCTCGCTACAGGCGCTCGACCTCGTCAACGCGACGCTGCTGGCGCGCGGCGATACGGTGCTGGTCGAGCAGGAAACCTATCACGGCGCGCTGAACCGGCTGGTGCGACTCGGCGTCAAGACGGTCGGTATCCCCCTCGACGATCAGGGCATGCGGATGGACGCGCTGGCAACTGTTCTGGCCGACCACAAAAGCCGCGGCATCACGCCGAAATATATCTACACCATCCCGACCGTGCAGAACCCGACCGGCTCGATCCTGCCGGAGGCGCGGCGCGCCGAAATGTTGAAACTGTCGCAGCAATACGGCGTTCCGATTTTTGAGGATGATTGCTACGCCGATTTGATCTGGAACGGCCAACGCCCGCCCGCGATCTATGCCATGAGCCGGCATGGCGGCGTCATCCATATCGGCTCGTTTTCGAAATCGATCGCCCCGTCGCTGCGGGTCGGCTTCGTCGTCGCGCCCTGGGAGATGATGTCGCAGATGCTGGCGCTGAAGACCGACGCCGGCAGCGGCGCGCTGGAGCAGATGGCACTGGCGGAATTCTGCGCGCCGCATTTCTCGACCCATGTGCCAAAACTGACGCGGGGCCTTCGCAAAAAGCTCGATACGCTGATGGAAGCGCTCAACGAGCAGTTCGGTACCGCGGCCGAGTTTAGGGATCCCAAGGGCGGCATCTTCCTGTGGGTCAAACTGCCCGACAATGTCGATACGCTGAAACTGTATCAGGCAGCGCTCGCCGCCGGCGTCGCCATCAACCCGGGACCGGAATGGTCGACCGACAAGGCCTTTGCCGGCAGCCGGTTGCGGCTGTGCTTTGCGAGCCCCTCGCACGAGGAGATCCGCGAGGGCGTCGCCGTGCTGGCCGATGTCTGCCGCCGGGAGTTCGGCGTGCCCGTGCGCAGCGCCAATGTGGAGAAGCACGTGCGCCCGTGAGGTCGGGGTTGACGAAGTTGCGCTGACATCGCCGACATCATCGACGATAACCGCGCGCCGAAACCGTCAAACTGATCTGGCCGAACTACCGCGAGAAGGCGACGATATCGACCCAGTTCGGATTCTTGCCCATCGGAACAAAATCGCCACACTGAATACCGCCTTGAGACCAGCTCTTGCCCGCACGGTGTCTCCCCATTTTATATTTGATTGTACAATTTATGTTTGATTGTGCCGTCGCCGAGGGATGAACGCTACCTCACCGCGAACGGCGCTTGGTACGGACGGCCGAACGGCACGCCGTTGATAACCGTCTGCACCGGCTTCAGCAGGAGCTTGCCCTCGCGCTTGTTGTTGCGGGTGTCGACAAAGCTCACCTGCCCCTCCACCAATTCCATGATCGCGACATCACCGGGCGCGCCGATTTGCAGCGTGCCGATCCTGGGCGCGCGGTTGATGATCCTGGCTGGTGCTGTGGTTGCCATTGCCACCACCTGCTCCAGGGTAAATCCCAGCGCGATGAATTTGCTCATGACATTGGGCAGATAGGGCACACCCGGCGAATTGCCGGAGAACACGTGGATGTCGGAGGAGATCGTGTCGGGCGTGCAGCCGCCGGGGATCGCCACGTCAGCCACCGTGAAATCGAAACTGCCGCCGCCATGGCCGACGTCGAAGATTACGCCGCGCTGCTTGGCGGCTAGCGCCGCGGGCAGCAGCTTGCCGTCCTGGACGATGTTGGTGAAGGCGCCGCCGATATTGGGCGCGCCGGAATAGGCGTGGGTCAGGACATCGCCCGGCCGCAGCAAATCGAGGATCTGCGACATCAATTCCTTGGTCTCGACGCCGCCGATATGCACCATCATCCTGGCCGGCCAGCCGCACATCTCGCAGGCCTGGATGCCGCGCTTCAGCGGCTCCAGCCCGTGCTTGTAGATGACGTTTTCGGACATCCGCACCTTGACGCCGAGCAGGAAGTCCGGATTTTCGGCGAGCGCCATGGTGCAGGCTTCGACTTGGGCGTTGTCGATGTTGTAGAGCTCGGCGATCGGGAAGGCCGACAATCCATTATTGGCGATGTGGACGAAGGCGTAGATCCGCGCGCGCGATTGCGCCACGATGAAACGGCGCAAGGCTGCCAGATTGTTGACGCCGGCATCGCCCGCCGACACCACCGTGGTGGTTCCCTGAAATTGCACCAGTTCGTCGGCGGGAATGCCGATTGCCGAGCCGTAGGGGTAGACGTGCGAGTGCAAATCGATCAGCCCCGGCGTCACCAGTTTGCCTGTGGCGTCGATGGTCTTGAGCGCGCGGGCGGCGGGAATATCGGCTTCGACCGCCTCGATCGCTCCCCAGCGGATGCCGATGTCACGTTTTCCGCGCAGCGACTGGCTCGGGTCGATTACGTCGCCGCCCTTGTTCACGAGGTCGAACTTGTCGTTCGGCCCCATCGCGGCGAAGGCCGGCCCGGACATGGCGGCAACGGTAGCTGAGCCCGAAAGGCTCAGGAAATCACGACGTGAAACCCCGCGCATGGCAACGCTCCCCCATATGATTTTTATGGCGGGATGATGCGCCGGGACCTGGCTTTCCGCAAGCAGACCAACGCCTCTCATCGCCTGCCCAGGCAAAAAATACCGACGACCGCGCTGGCCTCTCCGTGGGCGCGCAGCGCCGCATTCGCCGGCGATCCCCTGCCCCGTGCCGCGCCCAGCCCGATCCTCTGGCACTATCGGCAAAAGATCAATGCGCTGGTGTATCAGGCGATCATGGAGTGGCGCGCCAGGAACCAGCGCGCGTTCAGCACATTCAATTAACTTCTGTGAACGAGCATTCAGAATTCTCTCGAAGTTCCATCGGAACGTTCGCGTCATGACACTGTTAGATCCTCACTCAATTGAGGAGAGGACAGTTATGAAGAAGTTTGGATATGTGTTGGCTGCGCTTGGCGCGATCGTCATCGCGGCGCCGTCGATTGCAAGTGCTGAGACCGTTGTGATCAAGCGTGGTGGTTATCACCAGGGCCATCACGAGGGCTATGGTGCGCGGGCCGAATACCGCGAACATCGTGACCGCGGCTATCATCGCGGATGGCGTGGTCACAACGACCGGGTCGTGATCGTCAAGCGGCATCGCGACCGAGACTGATGCTTCAACGGAAAATGGCTCCTCGTGGAGCCATTTTCTTTGTCGGTTGTTTCTTTGACGGTTGTCAGCTTCGAAGCGGCCTGTGCGGCCGGCTCAGCTGTAGATTTCGAACAGGCCTGCGCCGCCCTGACCGCCACCGATGCACATGGTGACGACGCCCCACTTGGCCTTGCGCCGGCGTCCCTCTAGAAGGATGTGGCCGGTGAGCCGCGCGCCGGTCATGCCGAAGGGATGACCGATCGCGATCGAGCCGCCATTGACGTTATACTTCTCGGGGTCGATGCCGAGTTGGTCGCGCGAATACAGACACTGGCTGGCGAAGGCTTCGTTCAGTTCCCAGAGGTCAATGTCGTCGACCTTGAGGCCATGGCGCTTCAATAGCTTCGGCACCGCGAACACCGGGCCGATCCCCATTTCGTCCGGCTCGCAGCCCGCCGCCGCCCAGGCGACGAAGCGGCCGAGCGGCTGAAGTCCGCGCTTCTCGGCATCCTTTGCTTCCATCAGCACCACGGCCGCAGCGCCATCGGAAAGCTGGCTGGCGTTGCCGGCGGTGACGTACTTGCCCGCACCCTTGACCGGCTCGAGCTTGGCGAGGCCTTCGATGGTGGTCTCGGGCCGGTTGCATTCGTCGCGATCGACCGTGTAGTCGACGATGCTCTCCACCTTCGTCGCCTTGTCGACCACCTTCATCTTGGTCTTCATCGGGACGATTTCGTCCTTGAACTTGTTGGCCTGCTGGGCGGCGGCCATGCGGCGCTGCGATTCCAGCGAGTACTCGTCCTGGTATTCGCGGCTGAGCTTGTAGCGCTCGGCGACGATATCGGCGGTGTCGATCATCGCCATGAAGATGTCGGGCGCGGCCTTCAAGAGATCCGGATCGATCGATTCCTTGGGCGAGCCGCCGCCGGGGATCGAAATGCTTTCAGCGCCGCCGGCCACGATGCAATCGGCGCCATCCGAACGGATCGAGTTGGCAGCCATCGCGATGGTTTGCAGCCCCGACGAGCAGAAACGGTTGACCGATACGCCGGCCGTCGACTTCGGCATGCCGGCGAGCAGTGCTGCCTGGCGGCCGATATTGGGCGCGCCATGCGCACAATTGCCGAGATAGCAGTCCTCGACGTAATCCTTGTCGACGCCGGCGCGCTCGACGGCGTGCTTGATAGCGTGAGCCGCCATCGACATCGGAGGGGTAATATTGAACCCGCCGCGGCCGGACTTCGCCAGCCCGGTACGTGCATAGGATACGATAACAGCTTCACGCATTTTCTAGACCTCCCTTTGATGCCACCCAGTATGGACTGGACCCCAGTCCGTGTGCAGCGAAAACCTCAAATTCCGGCGGACGGAAAAGCTTGAGGAATCGTCCTCAATCCCACACCGGCCCGAAGCCGGGATTTACACAACGCCTGTCCTTCGGCAAGGCCGCGATCGCCTTGCGGTCATCGTCGTCGAGCTTGACCTTCAACGCGTCGAGATTGGCCTGCTGGCTCTCGGCGCGCGAGGCCTTCGGAATTGCGACGACGCCGTCCTGATCGAGCAGCCATCTCAACGCCACCTGGGCGGCGCTGGCATTGTGCTTGCGCCCGATCTTGATCAAAGCCTCCTCCGACGCCACGCGGCCCTGCGCCAGCGGGCAATAAGCGACCAACGGAATCGATTTGGCGGTGAGATATTGGCGCAGCCGCGACTGATCCAGCATCACATGGTATTCGACCTGGTTGCAGGCGATCGGCGCCTTGATGTCCTCGACCACGGTCTTCAGCAGCGCAGTCGTAAAATTCGCGACACCGATGGCGCGGGTGCGGCCTTCTTGCTTGAGCTTCATCAGCGTCTCGAAGATAACAGGCAGGTTCATGTTCCGCGACGGCCAATGCACCAGATAGAGATCGATATGATCGAGCCGCAGCTTCTTACACGAAGCATCGAACGCGCGGCGAATGGCGTCCGGTGCCAAATTCTCGTGCCAGACTTTCGTGGTGACGTGCAGTTCGTTGCGGGCGAGGCGCGAGGCGGCAAGTGCGGCGCCGATTGCCTCCTCATTGCCGTACATTTCCGCGGTGTCGAGATGACGGTAACCCAGCCCCAGCGCACTCTCGACCGCCGCACGGCAGACATCGCCCTGCATACGGAAGGTGCCGAGCCCGAGTCTCGGCAGGCTGATGCCCTGAGTTTGCAGATTTTCCATTTTCATACTCCTGAAGGCGGAACAGCGCCCCGCACGCGTAGCGCAAGCCGCAGGCAACGGCTATTTCATTGTCGGTCATAGATCGCTATTGGATAGTCTGCCCGCAAGGCCACCGGCAAATCAAGATCGGGCAAATCAAGATCGGGTCAGGGAGCGGAATGGTCAAAGCGATGCGCCAATGGCTGGAAAGCCACCAATTGCCGGCGATCATCGCCGGCGTGCTCGGCGTGATCATCCTGCTTTCCGCGCTGCTCGTGGTCGGCGGCTATCTGCTGGTGACGCCCTGAGGCAACGCTTTTCCCTGACTTAGATATGCTGCGCCATGAGCTGACCGGGCCGCGCATCCGGGCGGGGTTCGATACCGACCGACCATAGGGCCGTGTTGTCGACGTCCTTCAGGGTCACGGTCATGACCTCCGTCTTGCCGTCGATGTCGACGCGACCAAGGAATTGCAGCCCGAAACACGGGCTGAGATTCTCGCCCTGTTCGGAGTTGCATCCCTTCTGGAACATCGCTTTGGGCCCGAACGTATTGTCGAGGTCACCGGGCGCCCAGGTGCCTGCATGCAGCGGGCCGGAGACGAACTCCCAGAACGGCTCGAAATCGGAAAACACCGCGCGGTTCGGATCGTAATGATGGGCTGCGGTATAATGCATGTCGGCGGTCAGCCACACGGTGTTTCTGATCCCGGCGCGCTTCATGAAAGAGAGCAAATCCGCAATCTCGTGCTCGCGACGCGCCGGCGGGCCGTCGCCAAGCGCAATGGCATCCTCGCTGATCAAGCCAATCGACAGATCGGCAGCAATCACCTTCCAGGTCGCATTGGACGCCAGCAGTTCGCGCTTCAGCCAGGCCAGTTGCTCCTGCCCGAGGATGAAAGTTTCGCTGTTGTCGTCGCGCTTGTTCCAGGTGGAATCGCGATAGCTGCGCATGTCGATCAGGAAGACGTCCAGCAGCGGGCCGTATGATATCTTGCGATAGACGCGGCCGGCACGCTCGGGCGTTTCGCGGATCGGCATGAATTCGAAGAACGCGCGCCGCGCCCGCGCCACCAGCTTCGAAGTACCATCTTCGGCATAACCGGTTTCGTCGGCGCTGCCGATCGGCGACCAGTCGTTGGTTACTTCATGGTCGTCCCATTGCGCGAACATCGGCACCTCGGCATGGAAGCCGCGCACATTCTCGTCGAGCCAGTTGTATTTGTAGTTGCCGCGGAACTGCGCGAGGCTATGCGCGACGACGGATTTCTCTTCGGTGACGATGTTGCGCCAGGTTTCGCCGTTCGGCAGTTTCAGTTCAGACGGCACCGGACAATCGGCATAGATGTGGTCGCCGGAATGAATGAAGAAGTCCGGGCGATTGTCGAGCATGGTGCGGTAGGTTCGCATGCCGCCACGCGCGGGATCGATGCCCCAGCCCTGCCCTGCGGCATCGCCCGACCAGACGAACGAGACTGAACCCCGTTCCGCAGGTGCGGTGCGGAAGTGCCCGCGCTGAATCTCGCCGGCGATCCCGCTCTCGTCGCGATTTTCGAACCGTACGCGGTAGAAAATATCCTGCCCGGGCGGCAGGCCATCGAGCAGCACTTTTGACGTAAAGTCGCTGTCCGGCAACGCGTCGGCCGACGACGAACCAAGGATGCTGGCAAAACTCTCAACCGTTGAATACTCGATCCGCATCCGCGCCGCACGATCGGCGCGCGCCCATATCACCGCTGACTTGGCTGAGACATCGCCGGATTGAATGCCGCAGGCGATCGCCGGGCGATCCGCGGCGCGGCTCAGATAGGGTTTAGCGAAACCACCAACCGCGATCGTGGCGGCCGACCGAACCAGCAGTTGACGCCGGGTCAGTCCTCGCTTCGCGCGTATCGCAATCGCCATTGAGCCACCCTCGTCGAATCATGACGGAAGGTGTGCCTGCTCAATTTGACTGAGGTCCGAAGGTTTTACGACAGCTGGATGACTCTTATCGCTGCCAGTAGCAGATGCCGCCGGTCCGGCACGGCCAGGTCTGGATCCTGGTGTCCGTTGCCTGGGCATCAAGCGGATTGCCATGACGTCGCGCCAGTTTCACACGCGCGTTGCCGTGCGCGGCGGCGCGTTGCGGTTCGGCGCTGGGCTTTTCAACATCCGGCTTGACGCTGGTCTTTGCGACGCGCGCTTTGCGAGGCGGCAGCTTGGGCCAGACAGAGGCTTCGAGATCCGCATCCGAACTATCGGATTTGGCTTCGTCGGACTTGACCTCATCAGACCTGGCTTCGATACGAACCGGCGCAAACCGGGCCTCCGGGCCGATCCGTTTCGACGAGAATACCGCCTTGGGAAGCTCGAGCTTAAGGAACTCGCCCGGGCGATACTGATCCGCTGCCGCCGGGCCGGAAATGGCCAAAACGCCGGTACAAACCGCTGCAACAAAAGCACTTTTCAGGACCATCAAGGGCCTCCTGAAATGATCTAAAATGGACAACCTTGATCATGTAGGAAACCGGCCGGCCAATGCCAGCCGATATCCTCGGCAAGGTTACCCGCTAACTACGTAGGCCGCGGGAACCTATTCGGCGGCCTGCGCGACGGGCTGGTCGATCGTGGCCTCCAGCCGCGCGCATTCCCCGCGGTGGCGCGCGACCTTGACCGCGTCATGCGTGCCCAGCCTGAATCCATAGCGGCAGGACATAATCTCGGCGCGTTGCGAACATTTGCCGGCCTCTTGCCGAAGCGCGCCTTCTTTGAAACGCTGGCGGCAAACAAGGAAGACACCAAGGATGAGTTCAGCGGCGTTCGATACCGCGATATCGGAGAGCGGCAACTTGCTTGTCGGGCCGTGGCGAAGCCCAAAGCAGACGCTGCACGCGCAGACCTACGACTCCCACGCCTCGATCCATGACGACGCCACCGCGCAGAAGTTGGGCCCATCACGTAAAGATCGGCAAGGAGTTCGGCGTCACCGACGACGACATCACGGCGATGATGGCCGAAACCGAGGGCAAACCGTCGAAGCTCGAACCGCTGGCGAAGGCAATTCTGCGCGGCGCCCGCGAGATGGTGCGGGAGCTAGCAATGTCGGATGCGACCTTCGCCGAGATCAAGCAATCGCTTTCCAACGAGCATATGACGCTTCTATTGCGCCGTGGTTCGCGTGCTGGCGACGATGAAGATGGACAATGAGCCCTACTACAAAGAGGTGCTGCAACAGTACCCGATCCCGGGAGTGGAATGAGATGCGCCTGAAAGATCGTGTCGCCATCGTCGTCGGCGCCGGCCAGAGCCCCGGCGAAGGCATCGGCAACGGCCGCGCCACCGCGCTGACCTTTGCGCGCGAAGGCGCCAGGGTGCTGTGCGTCGATCATCATCTCGAATCCGCCCAGGAAACGGTCGACATAATCGCCGCCAAAGGGGGCACCGCGGTGGCCTTCAAGGCCGACGTCACCAAAAATGCCGACATCAAGGCGATGGTGGCGGACGCGCATCGCCGCTGGGGCCGCATCGACATCCTGCATAATAATGTCGGCGTCAGCCTGTCCGGCGGCGATGCCGAACTGCTCGACATCACCGAGGAGGCGTTCGACCGCTGCGTGGCGATCAATCTGAAGAGCTGCATCCTCGCCGCCAAGCACGTAATCCCGATCATGCGGGCGCAAAACAGCGGCGTCATCATCAACATCTCGTCGATGGCTGCGATCACGACCTATCCCTATGTGGCCTACAAGGCGACAAAATCGGCGATGATCGCCTTCACCGAACAACTCGCCTACCAGAACGCGCAATACGGCATCCGCGCCAACGTTATTTTGCCCGGCCTGATGAACACGCCGATGGCGGTCGATACCCGCGCCCGCGAGTTCAAGAAGACCCGCGCCGAAGTCGAGGCCGAACGCGACAGCAAGGTGCCGCTGCGCAAGAAGATGGGAACCGGTTGGGACGTCGCCAATGCGGCGCTGTTCCTTGCCTCCGACGAAGCAAGCTTCATTACCGGCGTGACGTTGCCGGTCGATGGCGGCGCGAGTGTGCGGCGTGGTTAAGGAGTGTGGCAGTTTAACGCGGCGCCACCCGTTACGATTCGAGAAAATTGAAATATTCCAATGACACGATGATGTGACGGCGTTTCCATGCAAATCGAAATCCTGACTCGTTGTGGTCGCAGGAAATTCATGCGCGACCGCTAACAGGCCTCTCAACGAGCTTCGGGAGTCCGGGAACGCCATGAACGATGAATTCGATTACGAACTCACACCCGACCAGTGGGAAGCGCTGAAAAATTTGCGCAACGCAGCATCGCCGCCGCTGCGCATGAATCGATTCGTCGTTGATGGCCTGATTGCGCTCGGGCTCGTCGCAACGAACAGTGGCGTGCCGATGATCACGCAAAAGGGACGCACGGCGCTGGTCAGGGGTTCGTCGCAGTTGCTGCTCGATCTGGCGGCGTAAACGCCACGCCACAGCGGCTGGAGATATTGCCATTCCAGGCTTGCGCGTTCGGCGCCTCTTCCGCGCATCAAGACGTCAAAGGATACATCCAGCACCACCGGCCCGGGACGGCCCGATGTCATGGTCTTCCAGGCCTGCCGGACAGCGAGCGGCACCATCTCGCCGCGCGTCGGCTGGAACACCTTCTTGCAATAGGAGCGCACGGTCGAAGGAAAGTCGGCCTGATAGTGCCGGTACAGTTCCTGGAACGCGCCGCGGTTGAACTGGGAGGTCGGCACGTTGCCGGTCACCGCCATGGTATGGCGATGAATGGGCCCGCGGCGAAGCATCATGCTATTCATGGCCGAGGACAGCCTGATAGAGTTCGGCCCGTCCCGGTGGAGACCCGATCCGTGAAATCGCGAACCAAGTTGAAGACGAGCGACAAGCCCGCCACTCCACGCAAGGCGGCGGTTGCGCGGCTGGTGCAGTCGACCGCCGCCACCATCGACGACGACGCCGAAGACCGCCAGCGCAGCGGCGTGCAGTCGCTCGGCCGCGCGTTTGCCATCCTTGAGGAAGTCGCGCGTCACCGCGAAGGCATTGGGCTTGCCGAACTCAGCAAGCTGGTTGGCCTGCACAACTCCACTACGTTCCACCTCGCCAAGACGATGGTGTCGCTGGGCTACATGCGGCAGGAGCGCGACTCCAAACGCTACCGCGTCGGCCGGCCGCTGTTTGCGTTGGCCGCCAGCGCGCTCGATGAAATCGAGATGGTCAATCTCGCCACCCCGGTGCTGGAAGATCTGTCGCGGGAAACCGGCGAAAGTGGCCATTTTGCCGTGCGAATGGGCGATTCCGTCGTCGTTATCGCCCGCACCAGCGGCCCCGGCGCATTCCAGTTGACCGACCGGGTCGGCGTGGTGCGGCCGGCGCATTGCACCGCGCTCGGCAAGATCATCCTGGCCTCGCTTCGTCCCGATCAGTTGAAACGGTTCCTCGAACGCGTCGAACTGAAGCCGTCGACGCCTAAGTCGATCACCGATCCTTCCGTGCTGCTGCGCGAAATCGCCGAAGTCCGGCGCAGCGCAACCGCCATCGACGATGGCGAGTTCAACGCGGAAGTGCGCTGCATTGCGGTGCCCGTCTACAATTTTACCGGCGACGTGATCGGCGCGCTCGGCATTTCCGGCCCGATCTGGCGGATGTCCGACCAGGTGATCAAGAGCCGCGCTAAGTTGGTGCAGGCGGCCGCCCAAAGGCTGTCGGCCGAGTTCGGCGCCAGCAGCGCCGCGGAATCCCCGTAAAGCCTGCCTGAAGCGGCTGACGCCGATCTGCGACGTATTTTTGCTCGCAATGACGTGGTTGGTTTTCGAATTGCTAATGCTCGTCCGGCCTGTTGCGCGCGATGATTTCGGCGGCGCCCTTGTCGAGCAGTTCCAGGCCGACCGCGCGGCCGAGTTCGCGGGGGCGGTCCGCCGCCACAGTCCGCGTCACCTCGATAAAGCGGTCGCCGGTCTCATCCAGCACCGCCGCCGTCAGCGTCATGTCATTGCCGGCAATGGTGGCGTGACCCGATATCGGCGAGTTGCAATGGCCGTTCAGCACCCACAGCACTTCGCGCTCCGCCTCGGCGCACAGCCGCGATGCGGTGTCCTCGATCCTGGCCAGCCGTTCGCGCGTCAGCCAATCCTTTTCGGCGCATTCGACCGCGACGATGCCCTGCCCGACCGACGGCAGCATTTCACTGACGGAGAAATCATGCGCGATGCGCGAGACCATGCCGATACGCATCAAGCCGGAGCGCGCCATGACCAGCGCATCCGCCGGTCCCACCTCGCCGCCATCGGGCAGCCGCTGCTTGTCGCCGCGATCGAGTTTTGCAATGCGCGTGTCGGCGGCGCCCCGGTAATGAATGATGGATACTTCCGGAAACAGCCGGCGCAGATAGGCCGCGCGGCGCACCGCATTGGTGCCGATCTTGAAACCTTTGCCCTTGGAGGCCAGAAAAGTTTCCAGCGAAAGCCCCGGGCGCAGCACCAGTGCGTCATTGGCGGCATCGCGCGGCAGGGTCGCGGCGATGACGAGGCCGGGCGTCTCCTCGTTGCCCGGCACGTCCTTCAGCGAATGCATCGCGGCCTGCAATTCGCCGGCGCGCATGGCGGCGCGGATCTCGGCGACGAACGCGCCGCCCTTGCCGCCATGGCGCAGCAGCTTGCTGGTCTGGTCCTGATCGCCGCGGGTTTCGAACCTGACGATCTCGACCTCGAGCCCCGGATTGGCTGATCGCAAGAGGCGCGCGACCTCCTCCGTCTGCGCCAGCGCCATCGCGCTCTTGCGCGTGCCAATGCGTAGGATTTGGTTTGACACGCGGTCTCCGTTCGAAGGCGGTTAGTGCTTGCGGATTAAAGCAAAGGGGATGTTAAAACAACGGTTCTTCGTAAGGACCGTCATTGCGAGCGCAAGCGAAGCAATCCATCTGGCGGCATCAAGGGCGGATTGCTTCCTCGCATGCGCTCCCTTGCGCAAATGCTCCGCGTTTGTCGCAGGCAATGACGTCGATGGTGATACCGCTTACCCCCCGTTGTGGCGAAGGGTAAGTCGGCTATCGGGCGGTGCGGTGAAATCCATACCCCGCAACCACCCCATAAGTCGCCGGGCAGCCATCCCGGAATGGACGTTGTGCATCGCAGCATTCGGCGTAGGATTGTCGCCCAAAACGAGGTCATAAGTGTCTGAAATCAATGCCGATGCCTGGGTTTCCTCAGGCCACCGCCCGATGGGCTTCCCGGAATTCGTCGTCATCATCGCATCCATCATGGCGCTCAACCCGCTGGCGATGGACATGATGCTGCCGGCGCTGCCGAACATCTCGTCCGCCTTCCACCTTGCGGATGCCAACCGTCCGCAGATGGTGCTGTCGACCTTCATCATCGGCTTCGGCGTCGGCCAATTCGTGATGGGGCCGTTGTCCGACCGCTTCGGCCGCCGGCCGGTGCTGCTCGGCGGCATGGTGGTCTACGGTATCGCCAGCCTGCTTGCGATCGCAGCACCTTCGTTCGAGACGCTATTGCTGGCGCGCGCGCTGCAAGGCCTCGGCACCTCGGCGACGCGCGTCATCGCCACCTCGATCGTGCGCGACTGCTACGCCGGCCGCCGCATGGCGAGCGTGATGTCGCTCGCGATGATGGTGTTCATCGCGGTGCCCGTGCTGGCGCCGTCGTTCGGCCAGGGGGTGCTGCTGCTGACGCAGTGGCGCGGCATCTTCATCGTGCTGATGCTGTATGGCGTGGTGGCGCTGATCTGGAGCGCGATACGGATGCCGGAGACCTTGCCGGTGTCGCGACGCCGATCGCTGGCGGTTCGCGAAGTGTACGATGCTTTCCGACAGACCGTGACCAATCGGCAGACGCTGGGCTATGCGCTCACCGCCGGCGGCGTGCTGGGCTCGCTGTTCGCGTTCGTGTTCACGTCGCAGCAGATATTCACCGAGATCTACAAGCTCGGGCACTATTTTCCGATTGCGTTCGCCGCTTGCGCCATCGGCACCGCCATTGCCGGCTTCATCAACTCCCGCTTCGTCGACCGCCTCGGCATGCGTGTGATTTCGCATGGCGCCTTGCTCGGCTACGTCGCCGTGTCGGGGATCATGCTGGCGGCGGCAAAGCTACAGATACTGCCCTTGCCGCTGTTCATGGCGCTGTCGGCGCTGATGATGTTTTTGTTCGGCCTGATGATCTCGAATTTCACAGCACTTGCAATGGAGCCGCAAGGCCGCATCGCCGGCACCGCGTCATCGCTGTACGGCTCGATCACCACGCTGCTCGGCATCGGCATCGGGACCAAGATGGGCCAGGATTATGACGGCACGCTGCTTCCCTTCGCGACCGGTTTCTTCCTCTGCACGCTGGCATCGCTGGCCGTGGTGCTGGTGGTAGAAAAGGGCCGGCTGTTCAAGCCGCATCGGGTCGCGGTGTAGTCGCCTCAACCCGTCTTCTGGCGGGTCTCGGTCGCGGCCCCGGCGTCGACTTGATCGGTCGATCTCTCTTGCAGCCGCGAGGTCGGCGCTAGCGCCGGCCTCGTCACCACTCTTTGGTTTGGCCCTCGCCCGATTGCAAAGCGCAAGAACGTGCCGTGAATCGATCTGCAGCGCCGCGTCTTAGTCGGCGATCGCTGCGGGATAATCTCCCTTTGCGGCGTAAGCCAGACCACGATTTACCCGCGTTTCGACAACGACCTGAGCTGCGACTCGCTTTCGTGAGAGATCGAAGACGCCGTCGAAGTTCGCAATCGCGCGGTCGAGCTTTTTGAGTCCGGCATAGGCCATTTCTCGTCCGATGAATGCACCGGCATACTGCGGCAAATGTTCGAGGACGCGGCCATAATCCTCAATCGCCTTCCGGAAGACCGCTGGCCCACGGTTTTTGACGATCGCCCCAGCCAGCGGCAGGCTAGGCGGCCGCCCTTCGGCAATCGTGGATTGAAGCAACGCCAGGAGTGGTGGGCCCGCAATGTTCAATCCGGGAAGGCCGCAGGCTTCAGCTTCCCGCCTTAAGCGGCAGGCTCGTTACATGCCGTGGCTCTGGAAGACCTTTTGACAGGAGGCGCTCAGTTTGGCGCGGTTCAGTTGCAGGCACGATTGCACGGCACCATCGTCACCCAACTGCTTACGGCAGAAGCGGGACGCATCGCGCGAACAAGCCTGCTGCTCCTGCGGCGTACCTGCGCCGCCCTGTGCGAATCCCAAGGATTGCCCGGCGCAGAGTAGCGCCAGCACCAAAGCCGGCTTTGCGATCTGTTTGAACATGTTTGCTCTCTTTCCGTTACGGTGCAAACCAGACCGGGCCGACATAGTTCCGGAGTCCTGCTCCAGGTTCACCCATTGGGCGGCGATCCGGTCCCTTTTCGGCCGGCGCGTGCAGTGCACCTTGGTTGCAAACCGGTCCCGACCAGAGGATGCTGTTGGCCGTGGGTACCAGGGAGAGCAGCATGAGTAAGGCAGGCCTCGACAATCGTCACGGCAAGCACGATGGCGAAATAAGCCACAAGCACGGAGACACCCTCGTCAGCACGTTGCGCAAGATCTACGGACAGGGCTTCGCCGCTGGCTATCCGCCGACCGAGACGCTCAGTGCGGTTATGGGTCAACTCAACGAAACGGCGCTGGGCCAGCTGCGCCGGGATTATGAGACCGGCCACATCGAACATAAAATCGCAAAGGCCTTGAAATAGAGCCGCAACCGAATGGCAAGGATGTTGCTGTCGATGCAGGATTTGCAGACCCGGGCGCTGGCAGAAATCCAGATCCAACCGGGCTGTTCAACCGTCCGCAGGATTGCAATCAACCGTGTCACGGATGGGCATGTTGAAAATAATTGGTCAATGTGTGTGCTATCCGCCGGCGATGCCGACGCCAACACGGCAGCGCGCGCCGCACTCACTGTCCAGCACGCCTTGCGCCGCGCTTACGATCTGACGGCGGATTAACTGCCAGACATCAGACCACCTGGAATCCCCGCGCATAGGGATCATGGTCGTCGATGAAAATCGTATTATAACCGGTCATCCGGGCCCACCCCGCAATCGATGGCACGATGGCCGGCAGGTTTCCAACATTGGTGCGTTGCTCGACGCGGCCGTGGAACAGCGAACCGATGATGCTTTCATGGATAAAGTCGTCGCCCGCGCTGAGGCGATTGGTGGCGGCCCATTGCGCCATTCTGGCCGACGTGCCGGTACCGCAGGGTGAGCGATCGATCGCCTTGTCACCATAAAACACCGCGTTGCGGGCGGTCGCATTTGGCTTGGTCGGCGCGCCGGTCCAGAGAATATGGCTGAGACCTCTGATCTCCGGCTTCTCCGGATGGCGGAAATCAAAGGCATCGTTGAGCACCCGCCGTAACGGCCGGCTGAGCTGGACAAGCTCACTTGCGGAGAAATCCGCGATGTCGCGGAAGTTTTTTTGGCCTTCCACGATCGCATAGAAATTTCCGCCATAGGCGACGTCGACGACCAGATGCCCGAGGCCGGGACATTCCACTTCCAGCCCGGTAGAATGCAGGAAGGACGGGACATTGTTGATCCTGACCTCCTCGACATACTGGCCTTCGCGCCGAAACTCCGCGACCACGACGCCGGCCGGCGTATCCAGCCGCAGGACACCCGGCTCCCTTGGCGTGACCAATCCGTGTTCGAGCGCCATCGTCACCGTTCCGATGGTGCCGTGCCCGCACATCGGCAGGCAGCCGGAGGTTTCGATGAACAGGATTGCGATATCGCAATCGGGGCGCGTCGGCGGATAGAGAATGGAGCCCGACATGATGTCGTGGCCGCGCGGTTCGAACATCAGGCCGGTGCGGATCCAGTCGAATTCGGCGAGGAAATGCGCGCGCTTTTCGATCATCGTAGCGCCGCTCAGCTGCGGGCCGCCGCCGGCGACCAGCCGCACCGGGTTTCCGCAGGTATGACCGTCGATGCAGAAGAAGCTATGACGCGCCACAATGACCTCACACTGAGCGATGGCTTTAGCGGAGCCTATCATCGGGCGCGCAGTCGCGCGACCGTTGGCGCCTACAATACAACAGGCGGATACCGGAACGATACGGAGCTGCGCGCTTTACCTATCAGAGATCGAACTCACTCTGATGAGGGAGCCCACATGCAGACTCTACCCGTTGATCGCGCGCTGAGCATTTACGGCGCCCTTGCGGACCGTTCCGAGACGAAGGGCGCCCGAGAACAGCTGTCACGACATCTGATGAAATTATACATCGAGGGCGAAAAGGACCAACACCGCCTGACGGTGCATGGGCTGTCGTACCTTCGCCACCTGGATCGGGCGATCGATTCCAAAAACTAGCGAGAAATTAGAACGGCACGCGACATCACCCCTTTTGTGCTTGCCGCTGCTTCCGCAGCGAATTGCGCCGCATGATCCGTGCTTTCGCGACGCGCACCGCTTCAGTTCTTGTCGGCTTGGTCTTTAGTAACGGTGTTACAGAAGCATCGGTGCCGATCCGGCCCGGCACCGCCGGCTGCAAAGGAACTGGCATTGTCGAGCCATGACAGCTCGGTTGCATGCCCATCGGTCCGGCGGATTGGCGCTTTTGTTTTGCCATCACGAATAACGGGCCATTTCCGATTTTGTTCGCTCACGATTTTGAACCTTTCCGGGCCTGCTTGCGTCTTCCGATCAGGAAAGGTTCCACCATCATCCGTCAATTCGTCGCTGAAAGCGGTGAAACTTATGCCAGGTTCGTGGTTTGCTTCTTCGGAGGTCCAGGTTGAATCGGATATTCAAACCCTTTGTGTTCATTTTGGCCGCCATCTATTTCGTGGTGGACGCGGCCTTTTGGACGATCGCCAGGCCTGTCGCTCGTCTGCTCGGGGATCACTGGGCTTTCGACGGCGTGCGGACCTGGATCATGTCGCTGCGGCGCTATCCGACGCTGGCGTTGTTTATGGTGCCGGTCATTATTCTCGAACCCGCCAAACCGCTCGCAGCCTATCTGACGGCGACCGGACACGTCGGCAGCGGGTTAATGGTCCTTGGCATCGCCGAGTTGCTCAAGCTCGTTCTCATTGAACGGCTCTTCAACCTCTGCCGCGACAAGCTGATGTCGATCCCAGCCTTCGCGTGGGGCTACGGCAAGTTCTGTCAAGCGCGCAGCTGGGTCGAATCGCTCGACGCATGGCGGCTGATGCGACTCTTGATGCGCACCGCCAAGCGCGCGGTTCGCCGATATGTCGTCGAATTCAGGACATCGCGAAAACGGCAGCGCCTTTCCTGGCAGTCGCGCTGATCTATACTCCGCGCCCCCTACCCGACTTCCAAAAACTTCCTGATCAGCGCCAGCACCTCATCCGGTCTGTCATGCTGAAGCCAATGGCCAGCGCCCTCGATCCTGGCGAGTTCGGCGTGCTTGAAATGCGACATCACGCCGGCCTTCTCAGGATCGGGCAGAAAGCTTTCACTGGCGGAGACCAGAAGCGTCGGACAGGCGATGTGTGACCACAGGTCGATATTATCTTCGAGCGACAACCGGTAGGGCGCGCGGGCGCGCAAATATGGATCGTATTTCCAGCTAAACGTGCCGTCGGCATTCTCTTTCATGCCTTGGGTGGCGAGATGCATCGCCTGCGCCTGTGTCAGCCGCGGGTTGCGGGCGCGAATCCGCTCCGCGCCGTCGGCCACGCTAGCGTAAAGATGGATTTTCCGTTGCGCGAACTTGTCGAGATCGCCGGCCCAGTCAGCGATCCGAAGCGCTGCCGGCTTGACGCGGCGCGCAGGAAAATTGGTGACGCCGTCGAGTACGACCAGCTTTGAGACTTTTTCCGGAAACGCGCCGGCATAGGTCAGGCTGACCATGCCGCCCATCGAATGGCCGACGATCGCGACTTTCTCAAAACCTTCCAACTTCATCAGGCCTGTGAGGTCGTAGACGTGATCGGCGAGGCTGTAGCTGGAGCCGGTCGCCCAGCCGGAATCGCCGTGGCCGCGCAGGTCGGGCGCAACGACATGGAAATCCGCACGCAACGCCTGCGCCAGATGATCCCAGCTGCGGGAGTGATCGAGGCCGCCATGCACCAGCAGCAATGGCGGCGCAGACGGGTTGCCCCAATCGGTGACGTGAAGCTTAAGTCCCTGGGATTGATAATAGCGCGACTGCGGCGCATCCGATGCAATGTCCATGATCCCTGCATAAAGGCTGACGCCGCGCGGGTCCAGCGGGCGGTCAGTTCAGCCGCAGCTCCGTGATGTGCCGCGGATCGGCCTTCAGTTCACCACGCTCCACGCGCTTGACGATGTCGGTCAACGCGACATTGGCGCCGCAGGAAATGCCGATTTTCTCCCCCTCGCGCACCACGAAACCGTTGAGGAACTCGATCTCGGTGCGCCGGCCTTTCTGCATGTCCTGGCCCATCGAGGGCCGCTGGCCGGAGGCGGTGCGCTTGCCGTCGGCAAAGCGCTGCTCGTCGCAGGTGCGCATCGCCGCCGCGTCGCCCTCTCCGGCCCGTGCGATCGTTTCGGGTGGAAGGTGCAAAATCTCCTCCAGCTGATAGCCGTGCGCCAGGCCGACGCGGATCGCTTCGCTGCCGAGCCTGGTGGAGAAGCGGCGGATCGGCTCGCTTTGCAACATCTCGCCGCCGGTCAACCCCGTGCAGGCGGAGAGGCCGTTGCCCATGACGTTGGCGACCAGCTTGGACCAGCGCTCGCCCCATAAATTGCCGGTGACCTTGGCACTGTCGGCGAAACCTACCAGGCGGCAGATTTCCTCCGCGCGTTGCGTGATGCGGCCGTGCACCTCGCCGGCGCGAAACACGGTGTGTGCCGCGCCGCCCTTGCCGGCGCCGCGGTGGATGTGGCCGGGCTCCGGCAGATTGACCGTGATGCTGCTGGCGATGCACCCCAGCGTCTTGCCCCAGCCGACGATGCCGGCGATGGTCTCTTCGTTCATGCAGTTCTGGAGCGACACGACATAGCCGTCCCGCGCCAGATATTGCCGGATCAGCATGGTGGCCCAGGCGGTGTCGTAGGACTTCATGCAGACGAAGGCGATGTCGATCGGCGCCTCCCTGGCGAGCTGCTGCGCATCGGTGAGGTGCAGCGCGCGCACCGGAACGGTGAATTCCGGGACATTCATGGCATGGGTGACGCGCAGGCCGTGCTTGCGCATGTGCTCGACATGCTCGGGCCAGGGGTCGATGAACGTCACGTCCTCGCCCGCCCGCACCATATGGGCGCCGGCGTAGCCGCCGACGGCCCCCGCTCCCATGATCGCTATCTTCCGGCCCATGGTTTCTCCCCGACGTTTTCTTTGGCGTTTCTTGCCGCAGAGGATAGCGCGGCCGGTGGTCTCATCACAACTGTTGAACCAGCGGACCTGCCCCATTCGGGGAAGATGACACCGAAGAGACTGGGGCTCGCAGCAGCGCGTTCAATGCGCTGCGCCCCCGGGAGCGTCGACGAATTTGTGCGAATCCGATAACGATAGCGCCCGACCGTTCAGAAAGCGCACCATTCCGCAAAAGTCAGAAATTTTTGCTCTGGGCCGGTGTTACTGCAATCGGGAGCCATCCCGGGAGGATGCCATGAAGAAGCCTGCGTATCTCATTGGGGCGATTGCCTTGGTCATTGGAGGCATCGCAACCGCGAGCCTGGGCGTCGCGACAGCGAGCGCCGAAACCGTGACGTTGAAAGCCGAGCTGAATGGTTCCAACGAGGTTCCTCCCAATACGAGCCCGGCTTCCGGAACGGCGCAGGCAACGCTGAATACCGAGACCAAGGTCCTGACCTGGACCGTCTCCTATAAAGATCTGACGGGTCCTGCCGTTGGCGCGCATTTCCACGGGCCGAGCGAGCCGGGCAAGAACGCCGGTATCGTGCTCCCGTTCAAGACCACGCAAAACCCGATCGCGGGCACGGCGACCCTCACCGATACGCAGGTGACCGATCTGCTGGCCGGCAAGTGGTACGCAAATATTCACACCGCCGCCAATCCGGGCGGCGAGCTGCGCGGCAATATGGTCAAGTAAGAAGGTCTATGCCACTCTGGCGGCTTCCCGAACCGCATCCTCGGCAAACGCCTTGGATTGGTGCTTGGCCAGAAATTCGTCGAACCCTGCGAACGGCAGCGGCGGCGAGACGAAGTAGCCTTGCCCCTCCTCGACGCCGCACGCCACCAGCGCCTCGATCTGCGCGCGGGTTTCGATACCCTCGGCAATGACCGTCATGTGCAGATCCCGGGCGAGGCGCACCAGCATGCCGATGATGGTCGCGGCTGAGCCATCCTCCGTGATCGTGTCGACGAAGAACTTATCGATCTTGATGGTGTTGGCGCCAAGCCCCTTCATCTGGGACAGTCCGCTGTGTCCGACGCCGACATCGTCCATCGCGACCCTGAAGCCGAACTCGCGCAGCTGCTTCACCACCAAGGCAGCCTTGTTGAGATCGGGCAGCTCGCTACGCTCGGTTACTTCAAGCACGATCTGCCGCGCGGACACTTTCGCACCGGCAACGACGCGCCGCAAGGTCTCGACGAAGCCGTCGCTCACCAGATGCCGCGGCACGATGTTGACAGAGACCTTGAAGTACTTGTCGTCCCGGAGGCGGGGGTGCAATTCCTTCAGCGCCGTTTCCATAATCTGCCATGTCATGGTTTCGATTCGTCCGCTGGTTTCAGCGAGCGGAATGAAACTCATGGGCGGAACGACGACACCGTCTGCACGAATCCATCGCGCCAGCACCTCGCATCCGCGGACGGTGCCGGTGCGCAAATCGAAGGTCGGTTGATAGTAAGGCCTGAACTCCTGCCGCGCCAGACCCTTGTCGATATCGGCTATCGGGCCTTCGATTTTCGACGTCGCTTTCGTCAGCAGCAGACCGAACACCAGGCCCAACCCCGCAGCGATCAGCATCGTTGGCCAATAGGATTCGCCGTTCCAGTGCTGCAAGGCGCTGCGTTCGACGCGCACGATCGCCTGGATCGGATGACGTTCGGACGCATTGGTATAGCTGACGAAGTCCGAGAAGTCGCCGCGCGGCTTCGGCGCGAACGCACTAACCTCGGCCCCGGTGCTCAACTCCAGCAGGACTTCGCTGTGCGCGCGCAATTCGGCAGGCATGATGTCGAACAGACTGGAGTTGATGCCGAGGATCGCGACAAGCGAGTTCTTGTCATCGACATCCCTGAGCACCGCAAGCGCGGTGCCGTTGATCTGGTCGACACGGAATAGCAGGATGCGCCTGTCCCGCGAACGCAACATATCCGACCGCTCAGCCCATCCATTGTCGAACTCCAACGTCTCGGAGTAGGCCGAGCAGATCACCGATCCGTCGCGGTTGACCAGGCGGATATCCTTGACCGCGGCGCGCTGATAGACTTGAAGACGAACGGCCTGTAGCGACGCCGGATCGCAACTGACCGGCCCGCGTTTGGCCAGTTCATCCAGCGTTGCGGTTCCAAAGTCCACCGCGACTTCGGACCTGCGCAAGGCGACGTCGGCGAGTTCCTCGAGTTGCCGGGATTGCTGCCCTTCAATGACGGCCCGCGCAGCAAAATGCGCGCCGGCCACGAAAGCGAGCAGGCTCGCCGTAACCATCGTTATCTGGACAAGGCCGGGTCGCTGAAATTTCATAAAGCTGCACGCTGGAATTGAAAGTAGGTCAGCCTATGCCGCAGCCGCTAACATTCAGTTTAGGGGGCAAATGGCGCCTGAACCCCGAAAAAGGGTTTCGCGGTCGCGTGAAGCGCTCCGGTTAACGGATGGTAAACGACTGGGAGAATCCGCTCGCTGCAGCTCACCAGGCGCTTATGCGCGGCGAATTCTATACAATCAGCAAAACCGCCTGTACTTATCCGGGGTGGGCACGACGGGCAGGAGCCGGGAAATGGGACCTTTGGTGACGGCAGTGGCGACCGCGCGGGCCTTTGAGCCTCGCTACATCAGGCTCGACCCCAACGACAACGTGGCGATCGTGGTCAACGATCTCGGGCTGCCGGCCAAGACTCGCTTTGCCTGCGGCCTCGAGCTGCGCAGCTTCGTGCCGCAGGGCCACAAGGTGGCGCTGTCGGATATTGCCGAAGGTGCGCCGATCCGCCGTTATAACGAGGTGATCGGTACGGCAGCAAAGCCGATCCTGGCCGGCGAGTGGGTGGACGAGGCCCGCATTCACATGCCGACGCCGCCCGAACTCGACAAGCTCGAACTCGCCACCGCCGTCCCGGCCCCGCAAGCGCCGCTCGAGGGTTACACGTTCGAGGGGTTTCGCAATCCCGACGGCTCTGTCGGCACCAAGAACGTGCTGGCGATCTCCACCAGCGTGCAGTGCGTCGCCGGCACGTTGCAGTTTGCGATCAAACGCATCAAGGCCGAGCTGCTGCCGAAATATCCTGATGTCGACGACGTCGTTGGGCTGACGCACAATTACGGCTGCGGGGTCGCGATCACCGCGCCGCTGGCGATCATACCGATCCGCACCCTGCAAAACCTGGCGCTGAACCCGAATTTCGGCGGCGAGGTCATGGTGGTCGGCCTCGGCTGCGAGAAGCTGGTTCCCGAGCGGCTGCTGCCTGAAGGCACCGACGGCAGCATCGTGCGCATGCAGGATGAAGCGTTCGACGGTTTCGGCGCCATCGTCGACGCCATCATGGCGATGGCGGATGCGCGCTTGGCCGTGCTCAACCAGCGCCGCCGCGAAACCTGCCCGGCTTCCGACCTCGTCATCGGCCTGCAATGCGGCGGCTCCGACGCATTTTCCGGCGTCACCGCCAATCCCGCGCTCGGCTTCGCTGCTGATCTGCTGGTGCGCGCCGGTGCGGCCGTGATGTTTTCCGAAGTCACGGAAGTCCGCGACGCCATCCATCTATTGACCCGCCGCGCCGCCAACGAGGATGTCGGCCGCGCGCTGATCCGCGAAATGGACTGGTATGACGGCTATCTTGCCAAGGGCGATGCCGACCGCAGTGCCAACACCACGCCGGGCAACAAGAAGGGCGGGCTCGCCAATATCGTGGAGAAGTCACTCGGCTCGATCGTGAAATCCGGCACCAGCGCGATCGTCGACGTGCTGTCGCCCGGCGAGCGCGTGCGCACAAAAGGCATGATCTTTGCGGCAACGCCGGCCAGCGATTTCATCTGCGGCACGTTGCAGCTCGCCTCGGGCATGACGTTGCAGGTATTCACCACCGGGCGCGGCACGCCCTATGGGTTAGCAGCCGCGCCCGTCATCAAGGTGTCGACGCGCACCGAACTGGCGCGCCGTTGGAAGGACCTGATCGACTTCGACGCCGGCCGCATCGCCACCGGCGAAGCGACGATCGAGGAAACCGGCTGGGATCTGTTCCGTCTGATCCTCGACGTCGCCAGCGGCCGCACCAAAGTGTGGTCCGACCGCTGGGGCATTCATAATGATTTGACGCTGTTCACGCCGGGGCCGGTGACCTGAGCCGCATCCGTCGAGCCACCCGGATGCCACTTTGGAGATGTTCGTTGAAGCAGCTGTTTCACCTCTCCAGACAGGCGGTGCTGCTGGTCATCACGTCGGCCATCGTTTTTGAAATCGGATTCCGGGTGCAGCAGTATTTCGGTCCGCTGTACGACCTCGAAATGGCTGATGTCAATCTGAACTGGGAGTCCGACGTCGTGAACCATCAGCCGACGCCGGAAAACCAGAACCTGTGCATTTACGGCGATTCGACCGGCTTCAGCTACAAGCGGTCGTTCGACGCGAACGGCATCCGGATCATCGACGATACGGCGCTGCTGGCTGAATGCAAAAATCCAATTTCGGCTTTGTTCCTCGGCGATTCATTCATGGAAGGCTACGACGACAAGAACACGCTGCCGTACCACGTTGCAAAATATTTCAAGACCGAGCGCGGTGTCTGCCTGAAAACCTACAATGCCGGATTCACCTCATATTCGCCGGCGATTTTCGTGCCGCAGGCCAAGAAGCTGCTGCCGGTCGTGCGTCCCGACTACATCGTGGTGGACGTGGACGAGACCGATCTCTACGACGACTTCGCGCGATACCGCAAACTGATCGTCCGAAACGAACGTGGACAAAATGTCGGCGTCAAGGTTTCACCGATTGGACACGAATGCAGCGTCGGCCTCATGGAGGCGCGCAAGCATCCTTTGTATCTGATGCGGTTGGCGGCGAAGCTTTGGCACTCCCATGTGCACATGCCGGCCGTGATCGAGAAATACCGGGGATCGGACCTCACGCTGTTTTCCTATTCAAGGGATCACGGTGCCAATCTCGAACAGACGTATTCTAAGGCGCTTTCGGCCTTCAGGCAGAACCTGCAAGAGCTGGCTGACGTATTGAAGGGCTACACCAGGGATGGCAGCCGGGTGCTATTCGTCTTTCACCCGCATCTTCAGCACTTGCAAGCCGACGCTTCGGGCCGCGTGTGGAACGATCTCGTCAGTTCCTCGGTGCAAAAAATGTGCGCCGCCAACGGCTTTCTTTTCTTCAATGCCACCGAGACGCTGAAAGCGCGGTTCGGACCGCATCCTGAGAATTTCTATTGGAGGAAGGAGGACATGCATTACGACTACAAGGGATTGGAAGAATATTCCAAAGCTGTCGCAGCGTTCATGGACGCGGCCATGATCAACCCGAAGGACGCACCGCGCGATCCCTGATGGCGATGCCTGCCGGGTATTTTTCGCTGGAGACAGTCGAACCGAGAAGAGCCGACTGCCTGAAACGAGGCCTAAGCCGCCCGCACGGAGCCCAGAAATCCTTCCACCGCAGAACGCAGGCGGTCGGCGTCGGAGGACATCTTCCTGACCGACTCGAACAGCATCGTGCCCGCATTGCCGGTCTCGCGATTGAGGGCGGCAACATTTCCGATGGTTTCGGTCACTTCGCGCGTACCTTGCGCCGCTTGCTGGAAATTGCGGGAAATCTCGGTCGTCGCAGCCCCTTGCTCCTCCACGGCAGCGGCAATCGCCGTCATCTTTTCGTCGATGCCGCCAATGGCCCGGCTGATCGACCGGATAGCGGTGACCGCCTGCCCCGTCGCGGTCTGAATTTCGTCGACTTGCCGGGTGATGTCTTCGGTAGCCGTTGCTGTCTGGGCCGCCAAACCCTTGACCTCGCCGGCGACCACGGCAAATCCCCTGCCCGCCTCGCCGGCGCGCGCAGCTTCGATGGTCGCGTTAAGCGCCAAAAGATTGGTTTGCGCAGCAATCGCACTGACGTCCGCGGGAACGGAAGTCGGCGCGCACAAGGCGGCCCGGACGGTCAACGGCCGCGAATACGTCTGCAAGTTGCCGCTCACTGGCGACGTCGCACTGCTACTTACGCGGGTCCGCGACGAGCGAAACTCGGTACATTTCAGCAGTTGACTCAGGAACCGCCAGCAATCAGAAAAAAGTCAGAAAATAGAATGGTCGGAGTGGCAGGATTCGAACCTGCGACCCCTGCGTCCCGAACCCAGTTATCGCACCGCATAGCACTGAAAAGTCTAGCTTTTTGCCACTATTCGCACTCGAACATCCCTGTTCGTTCGTGCTGTAGCCGGGGTTATTCTGGGGTTGAATGGTGAAAAATATGCTGGCCGGAAATGGCTCTGTAGAAGGGCCCGGCATTGCTACCGGGCCCTTTTTTATTGTTGAGCTCTGAACGGTTAGACTTAGAAGTCCATACCACCCATGCCGCCCATGCCGCCGCCACCCGGAGGCATGCCGCCGCCTGCGTTCTTCTTCGGCACTTCGGCCACCATGGCTTCCGTGGTGATCAGCAGTGCGGCGACAGAAGCCGCGTTCTGGATTGCCACACGAACCACCTTGGTCGGGTCGATGATGCCTTTCGAGACTAGGTTGACGTATTCGCCGGTCTGCGAGTCGAAGCCGTAGGCGTATTGATCCTTCTCGAGGATCTTGCCAACGATTACCGAGCCGTCTTCGCCGGCATTGATGGCGATCTGGCGGGCTGGATAGGACAACGCCTTGCGCACGATCTCGACGCCGGTCTTCTGGTCGTCGTTCTTGGTGCGAAGCCCCTTGAGGTGCTGAGAGGCACGCAGCAGAGCGACGCCGCCGCCCGGTACGATGCCTTCTTCCACGGCCGCACGGGTCGCATGCATCGCGTCATCCACGCGGTCCTTGCGCTCCTTCACCTCGACCTCGGTCGCGCCACCGACGCGGATCACCGCGACGCCGCCCGCGAGCTTGGCCAGACGCTCCTGGAGCTTCTCACGGTCGTAGTCCGAGGTGGTTTCCTCGATCTGCGCCTTGATCTGATTGACGCGCGCCTCGATGTCAGCCTTCTTGCCGGCGCCGCTCACGATCGTGGTGTTTTCCTTGTCGATCATCACCTTCTTGGCGCGACCGAGCATGGCAAGCGTGACGTTCTCCATCTTGATGCCGAGATCTTCCGAGATCGCCTGACCGCCGGTCAGAACCGCGAGGTCCTGCAGCATCGCCTTGCGGCGATCGCCGAAACCCGGAGCCTTGACGGCCGCGACCTTGAGGCCGCCACGCAGACGGTTGACGACGAGGGTGGCGAGGGCTTCGCCTTCGACGTCTTCCGCGATAATCACAAGCGGCTTGCCGCTCTGCACTACGGCTTCCAGCAACGGATCGCGGTAGGGACGCTCATTGCTGAGCGCCCCCCGCACAGAACCGTACAAGCGGATTTCCCGCATACGGCTCCCACCTTGGGTGTGTGACGGCGAAGCGT
>Ga0307516_10001952_pt1 | contig 28258 bp, 22 predicted proteins | sample 19_EM_MG_FD_203310 | JGI IMG/M metagenome (GOLD analysis project Ga0307516, IMG submission 203310) | Populus trichocarpa ectomycorrhiza microbial communities from riparian zone in the Pacific Northwest, United States - 19_EM | ecosystem: Host-associated > Plants > Roots > Unclassified | place...
GGCGCCGGCACGCACGGCGGTCACGGTGCCGACGAACTGGTTGCGCGCGCTGGTCTTCATGTTGAGCACCTTCAGCAAGGAGAACTCCTGGTCCAGGTCGATCGACGACTGGTCCAGCAGCTGCAGGAAACGCTGGTGAACGGTCTCGAGTTGCCGGTAGCGCTCCAGCAGGCGTTGGCCATGTTCGGTCAGGTGGGTGGAGCCGCCGCCCTTGCCGCCGATGGATCGCTCGACCAGCGGCGTGCCGGCCACCTGGTTCATCCGGTCGATCGCGTCCCACGCGGCCTTGTAGCTCAGGCCAAAGGCCTTGGCCGCCTGCGTGATGGAGCCTTGTTCAGCCACCGCGCCGAGCAAGCCCATGCGGTCGCTGCCGCCCAATTCGTTCGCACCCATCGTCAGCCACAGCTCGCCGCCGAGCGCCAGGCGTTCAGGGGTTTTCGGTCGTCGGGTGGGCATCGATTTTCCTCAAGCGTTGCTCTGCGCCGCCGGTGCAACCTTGCCGGCATTCATGTGCACCACGTCGTCGGCCAGGGCCTGCAGGTCGTCGTCGTCGTGGGTGATGAGCAGCGTCGGGATGCGCAGCGTGGCTTGCAGCTCGCGCAGCTCGTCTCGCAGTCGCTGGCGCAGGGCCTTGTCGAGCGCCGCGAACGGCTCGTCCAGCAGCAACGCGGCCGGCTCATGCACCAGCGCGCGGGCCAGCGCCACGCGTTGGCGTTGGCCACCCGATATCTGGTGCGGGTACAGGCCGGCGACCGCCTGCAGGTGGAAGGTGTCGATCCAGCGCTGGGCCGCAGGCGGTGCAGTGCCCCGCAGGCCCGGGTTGCGCCAGCCACCTTGCAGCGCGAAGCCGATGTTCTGCTGCACGGTCAGGTGAGGGAACAGCGCGTAGTCCTGGAACACGTAGCCCAGTTGGCGCTGCCGGGCCGGCAGGTTGATGCGTGCGTCGCTGTCGAACAGCACCTGCCCCGCCACGCGAATGTGGCCGCGGTCTGGCCGCGAGATGCCGGCCAGCATCTTGATGACCTGGGTCTTGCCGGCGCCCGAGGGGCCGAACAACGCGAGCCTGGGCGCCGTGCTGGTGAAGGCCACGTCGAGTTCGAAGCGAGAGCCTTCGTGGTGCAGGTGCTTGGTGAGTGCGACGTCCCAGTCCATCTTCGGCGCCCCCATCAAAGCCGCGGTGCCACGCGGCCCGGCACCAGCTGGCCGGCGGCCAGCAGCACCGCAACGCAGGTCAACGAGGTCACGGCGACCAGGAAGTTGGCCATGTCATCCTGCCCGGCCTGCACCGCCTCGTAGACGGCGATCGACAAGGTCTGCGTCTTGCCCGGGATGCTTCCGGCCACCATCAGCGTGGCGCCGAACTCGCCCAGCGCCCGCGCGAACGACAGCAGCAGGCCCGACAAGATGCCGCGCCAGGCAAGCGGCAGCGACACCCGGAAGAACACTGCCGTCTCGCCAATGCCCAGCGTGCGTGCGGCTTCTTCCAGTTGCGGCTCGACCGTTTCGAAAGCCGCACGCGCAGCCTTGAAGACCAGCGGGAAGGCAACGACGGTGGCGGCGATCACCGCGGCCTGCCAGGTGAAGATCAGCCGGATGCCGAAATGCTGCAACAGCCACGCGCCGATCGGTCCGCGGCTGCCGATCAGCACCAGCAGGTAATAGCCCAGCACGGTGGGCGGCATCACCATCGGTAGCGTCAGCATCGCATCCAGCAGGTCGCGCCCCGCGAAGCGCCAGCGCGCCATGGCATAACCCACGCCGATGCCGAAAAACAGGTTCAGTGCCGTGGCGCAGCCGGCCACCTTCAGCGTCAACGCCAGCGCGATCCAGGCGCCTTCCATACCGGTCGATCAGGGCTTGCCGAAGCCGTGCTTGGCAAACACGGCCTGGGCGGGCGCCGACACCAGGTAGTCGACGAACTGCCTCGCCAATGCGGCGTTAGAGCTGCCGGCGACCGGCGCGGCCGGGTAGAGCACGGGTGTGGGCGTCGGCACCGTGAACGCCACCTTCACCTTGTCCGGCATCAATGCTGCATCGGTGGCGTAGACGAAGCCTGCCTCGACTTCGGCGCGAGCCACGTAGTCCAGCGCCTGGCGCACGTTCTGCGCACCGATCATCTTCGGCTCGATCGCCGTCCACAGGCCGGCTGCCTGCAGCACGGATTGGGCGTAGCGGCCAACCGGCACGCTGGCAGGCAGGCCGATGGCGATGCGTGGGTAGGCCGGCTGCGTCAGGTCATTGATGGCCTTGGGCGCGGCACCGGCGGCTGCGCTGGTCGGCACGATCACGACGAGCGTGTTCGAAACAAAGTGGCGGCGCTGGCCGGCCCCGACCAGCTTCTGCGTCTGCGCCTGGTCCATCGTCTCTTCGTCGGCGCTGGCGAACACGTCCACCGGCGCCCCCTTGGCGATCTGCTGCAGCAGCGCACCGGATGCGGCGAAGTTGAACTGGACTTTGGTGCCGGGGTGAGCGGCTTCAAAGCCGGGCGCGAGGTCGCGAAAAGCGTTGGTCAGGCTGGCAGCGGCCGAGACGGTCAAGTCTGCGGCGTGTGCCGAGACGCTCAGGGCCAGAGCGCCCACAAGGCGGGGAAGTTGGCGAACGAAGCGGTGCAGCATGGTCTGGGCGTCACCGTATCGGCGCGCAAAGGCCGATCGGAATATACCGAAGTATATGCAGCTACTGGGATGGGGTGCCGGCTGCACCTCGGGCGAAAGAGCCGCGCTGTCGGGCTGCGGTCGCGCCCGCCGTAGCCTCCCCAATATCCCGGCTTACCTGGACGGCGCGCACGCCACCCAGTCGAGCGACTTCAGGTGTCGTCGGGCTCCGTCGTCGCCCACAGCTGCATCAGCGTCAGCCCGATCGCCAGCATCGGCGGGCCGATGAAGACGCCGATGAAGCCGAAGGCGACGATGCCGCCGAACACGCCGAGCAGGATGAGCAGCAGCGGCAGGCTGCTGGCGCGGCTGATCAGGTAGGGCTTGATGAAGTTGTCGATCGAGCTGACGGCGAGCAGCCCCCACGCGATCATGAAAATGCCCCAGCCGACCGAGCCCTGCGCAAAGAGCCAGATCGCCGCGCCGCCCCAGATCAATGGCGGGCCAACCGGCACCATCGACAACAGGAACGTGGCCGCGGCCAAGGCCATCGCCCCCGGAACGCCGGCGACGAGAAAGCCGATCAGCGCCACCATGGCCTGCGCCAGCGCAGTGCCGAAGATGCCGTGCACGACGCCGATCACCGTGCCGTTGATCGTCGACAACAGCGAATCACCCAACCGGCCGGCGAGCTTGGTGAGGATGGCCCGCGCCGCCTGCACCAGCTGTTCGCCATCGCGGTAGAAGAAGAAGGCGATGAAGGTCGCGAAGGTCAGCTGCACCAGGCTGCTGCCGACCGCCTTGCCGGCGCCCAGCAGCACGATGCGCGCGGGCTCGAACAGGCTCTTCAGCAGCGCGTTCAGCTCTTCGCGGCTGGCCGCGATGCGTTGCCAGTAGTCCGACAGCACGCTGCCGATCATGGGCACGTCGCGCAGCCAATCCGGCGGCTGCAGCGGGCCGTGGTCGATCAGGTTGCGCGCACCGTCGATCAGCGCGGCCACGTCGTCGGCCAGGCTGAGTGCGAGCAAGGTCGAGGGGCCGATCACCAGCACGACCAGCAGCAGTGTCATCAGCAACGAGGCCCAGATGGCACGGCCGCCGACCGCGTCGCGCAGGCGGCGATACAGCGGCCAACTGGCGGTGCAGACAACGGCGGCGAACAACAGCGCCGGGATGAACGGATGCAGGACCTGGTAGCAGCCGATCACGACGACGACGACCGCTGCCAGCCGCGCGTAGTGCTGAAGACTCTGGTTCACGTGGCCGCCCGTCCTTCCCAATGCTGTCGTGCGGGCGACTATGCCACCTCGGCCGCGGCCGAGGTGGCCGGCCGGCATGCGGGATCGTCCAGGCAGGCTGATAGACTCCGTCCCCACAGCGCCGATTTGTTCCAGATTGCGGGCGCTCTATCAAATGCAGCTAAACAGGGCTCCGACTTGAACCCGGTGTCCGCGTCTTCGCTGCGGTACCGGGTTTTTTCATTGGAGGTCAGGTTTCATGAGGTCGGTCGGCTTGGTTGCCCCGCAAAGCATGCATTTCGCCGAGCCGCTGCCGCTGCGAAGTGGTGCGAGCCTGGCGGACTACACCCTGGTCTACGAGACCTACGGCACGCTGAACGCCGATGCGAGCAACGCGGTGCTGGTGTGCCACGCACTGAATGCGTCGCACCATGTGGCGGGCGAGCATGCCGATCAGCCGAACAGCATCGGCTGGTGGGACAACCTGGTTGGCCCTGGCAAGCCGCTGGACACCGAGCGCTTCTTCGTCATCGGCGTCAACAACCCGGGCTCTTGCTTCGGCTCGACCGGGCCGATGCACCTGAACCCGGCGACCGGCCAACCCTATGGTGCCGACTTCCCGGTCGTCACGGTGGAAGACTGGGTCGACGCGCAGGCACGGCTCATTTCGCGCCTGGGCATCCAGCAACTCGCCGCGGTGGTCGGTGGCAGCCTCGGCGGCATGCAGGCGCTGGGCTGGACGCTGCGCCACACCGAGCGTGTGCGGCACTGCGTGGCCGTGGCCACCGCGCCGAACCTGTCGGCACAGAACATTGCCTTCAACGAGGTCGCGCGGCGCGCGATCGTGACCGACCCGGATTTCCACGGCGGCCATTTCTACGCCCATGGCGTGATCCCGAAGCGCGGGCTGCGCGTGGCGCGCATGATCGGCCACATCACCTACCTCAGCGACGACTCGATGGAGGCCAAGTTCGGCCGCGAGTTGCGGGAGGCCGAGCTGGGCTACAGCACGCAGGACATCGAGTTCCAGATCGAAAGCTACCTGCGCCACCAGGGCGACAAGTTCAGCGAGTACTTCGACGCCAACACCTACCTGCTGATCACCCGCGCACTGGACTACTTCGACCCGGCCCGCGCGCATGGCGATGATCTGACGGCGGCGTTCAAGGTCGCACGCGACAAGAAGTTCCTGGTCGTCAGCTTCACCACCGACTGGCGTTTCTCGCCCGCGCGTTCACGCGAGATCGTCAAGGCCCTGGTCGACAACAAGATCGAGGTCAGCTACGCCGAGATCGACGCGCCTCACGGCCACGACGCCTTCCTGCTCGAGGACCCGCGCTACCACGGTGTGATGCGAGCTTACTTTGACAGGATCCTGTGACCCCCACGCTCGCTGCCGCTTCGCTGCCCCCCGAGGGGGCCCTTGCAGCGGCCCGGCAAAGCCGGATCCGCGCAAGAACCTTGATTGAATTCAACCCCACCGATACCTATGAGTGAGCGCAAGGACCTCGAAGTCATCGCCCAGCTCGTGCCGCAGGGCGCACGCGTGCTCGACCTCGGTTGCGGCACCGGCGAGCTGCTGGCCTATCTGCGCGAGACGCGCGGCTGCTCGGGCTATGGCGTCGAGCTGGACGATGCGAACGTGCTGGCCTGCGCGCGGCGTGGCGTCGACGTGATCCAGCTGAACCTCGAAGAAGGGCTGCAGCTGTTCGAGGACCGCAGCTTCGACGTCGTGCTGCAGCTCGAAACCCTGCAGCACCTGCGCAACGCCGAGAACATGCTGCGCGAGACCGCGCGCGTCGGCCGCATCGGCATCGTCAGCTTTCCGAATTTCGCACACTGGGTCAACCGCATGGCGATCCTGCGCGGCCGCATGCCGGTGACGCGGGCGCTGCCTTACGAGTGGTACGACACGCCCAACATCCGCGTCGGCACCTACAAGGATTTCGAGGTGCTCGCACGCAAGAACGGGCTCGAGGTGATCGACAGCTTCGGCCTGCAAAGCGGCGAGGTCATCCGCCGCTGGCCGAACCTGCGAGCCAGCGTCGCGGTGTTCAAGTTCGAACGCAGCTAGACCTCAAGCCGTTCGCCCTGAGCCTGTCGAAGGGCTCAACCAGAACGGTCGGCAGGGCTCAACCGAGCCGCATCGAAGCTGGCGCCCCATATCAGCTGACCACACGGCCGCGGCCCGTGCGTTTCGCGTCGTACAAGGCCTGATCCGCCCGGGCCAGCAGGCAGGGCAGGGTCTCGTTGCCCTGCCATTGCGCCACGCCCAGGCTGATGCCGACCGTGCCGCCATGGGGGTAGGGGTCGCGCTGCAAGGTGGCGTGCAGCGCATCGCAGAGCTGGCGCGCCTGTTCGAGTGAGGCATCGGGCAGCAGCAGTGCGAATTCGTCGCCACCCAGGCGCCCGAGCAGGTCGGAGCCACGCACACGGGCCTGCACCCGCCGCACCAGTTCGCGCAGCACGTTGTCACCGGCGGCGTGGCCGTGCTCGTCGTTGATCTGCTTGAAGCGGTCGACGTCCAGCATCGCCAGCGACAGCTGCTCGCCGTTCGCGCGGGCGCGCTCCAGCGCGGCCTCGGCAGCCTCCAAAAAGCCGCGCCGGTTGATGGCGCGGGTCAGTTCGTCCTCGCGGGCTTGGCGGTGCAACTCGCCGTGGTGACTGGCGATCGGGTTCAGCAGCACGCGGCGGAGCATCGCGTTCAGCGTCAGAAAGACGGTCAGCACCACCGCGCAGGCGCCGATCAGGAACTGCCACAGCGACTGCTGCGCCCGCTCCAGCGGCACGGTCATCGGCAGGGACACGACTTGCGCGCCCACGGTCTCGCCCATGTGCCAGCCAAAGCCGCGCCGGTCGCCATACAAGCTGCGCATCGCCGCGGGCGCCGCTTCGGGCGCGCCGTGGCAGGTCAGGCAGGCGGCGTCGCTGACGCGCAGCGGCTTGGCCACGTAGAGCATCTCCTGGCCGTTCTCGAAGGTCTGGCGCTGCACCGTGTCGACCCCGCTGCTGCGCAGGCTCTGCACCATCTCGGCGTGGATGCCGGTGGCCTCGTTGGCCGGGTTGGTCGGGTTCAAGGCCACCTCGCGGTAGCTGACGCCGGGGTGGCGACGGTGCAGCTCGCGCATCGCGGTGGTGGCGGCGAACGAGGGCACGGCAGCCACCTGGAAATGGGCCGGGTCGGTGTTCAGCAGCGGCCGCACATGCTCGGCGGTGTAGCTGCGCAACGCGGTGGCTGCCTCCATGTGCAGCTCGGCTTCGCGTTGCACCTCGGCCATCGCCCGCTCGCGCAGCTCGCCGCGCATGTACAGCCCGGCCAGCAGCACGGCCGACACGGCGCAGGCGCCGAGGGCGAGGTTGAGGCGGGTCTTCAGGTTCATGCGGGGCGGCAGTGTGCCAGCTTGCGCGTGGTTCGGGCGCCCTAGACTCTAGGGCCCTAGTTTGCTGGCGATGGTCTGAAAAGAAGGCCTTCATGGTCGGATACGTGGTCCTTGGCTGCAACGACCCCGTCCTGCCCAAGGCCGGCGATGGGCGGGCAACGCATCAGCCCACCCAGTGAGTAGGAACGGGCCTACCCCGGTTAGCGCCCTGGGCTGACTTGAGCCAGTCAGTGGCGCAGCTATCTTGAGGCCACGCAGTGCCTGCCCTGGCAGGCGCTGCCGTCCTCGTTGTGTCTTTGGAGTTCGTATGAAAAAGATCAGCCTTCTCGCCGTCGCCGCCAGCGCCGTGGTGGCCCTGACCTCCGGCTGTGTGGTGGCGCCACCGCGGCACGCCCAGGCGGCCGTGTACGTGGCCCCGACCTACGCCAGCCCCGGCCCGGGCTGGAACTGGGAATTCCACGCGCGCTACGGCTGGGGTTGGCACCACCCCCACTACGGCTGGCACCGTGGCTGGTATTGAGTTCCCAACGCCCGGCAAGCCGGTCACTTGATCGCTTCACTGCGACAAGGTCGAACGCCATTGCCGCGGTGAAGCGCCCAGCTTTTGGGTGAACAGGCGCGACAACGCCGACGCATTGGCGTAACCCAGCTCGGCCGCGATGGCCTTGATCGCACGACCCTGGCGCAGCTGGCTCTGGGCCAGCGTCAAGCGCCAGTGCGCCAGGTAGTCGGCCGGCGTCTGGCCTACCAGCGCCTTGAAATGCGCCGCAAAGGCGCTGCGCGACATGCCCGCGCATTCGGCCATCGCCGCCAGGCTCCACGCATCACCCGGCCGCTCATGCAGAGCGGCCAAGAGCCGGGCCAGGCGCGGCTCGGACAAACCGTTGATCAGGCCGGACGGCGCGCCCGCTGCTTCCGGGTGGTCGACCAGCCAGCGCAGCAGCTGGATCAATACCACTTCGAACAGCCGGTCCGCCAGCAGGCGTGAGCCGCAGCGCAGGCGCTCGGTCTCGGCGAACAGCAGGGCCAGCGCCGGCTCGAGCCCCGCCACCGCCGTCAGCGGCAGCAGCACGACCGGCGGCAGCGCCTGCACCAAGGGGTTGGCCTCGCCACCTTCGAACTCGAGCGTCGCGCAGGCGAAATCGGAGCCATCGGCCGGTGCGTTGTGAAAGTCATGGGTCCAGGGCCGCGGGTAGAACAACAGGCTGGGCTCACGCACCTGCACACGCTTGCGGCGGCCGCTCGATGTGCGGTGGGTGACCGCCATCTCGCCGTGCTTGAGCACGTGCAGGAAGCCGCGCCCGGGCTGCGCTGCGAAATGCGTGGTGCCGCACAGCGGGCCGGCGTGGAACAGGTGCGCCCGCACGCGGAAGTGCTCGAGCAGCGCAGACAGGCGGTCGACGGGTGGGACCATGGATTGGACGATTGGATATGAATCGTGGACGAAATGTACTCCATCGTACCGTTCCCGCCGGGACACTGGCGTTGTGCCTGGGGCGATGTCCCCGGCACCTTCCAACCCTCTCGAAAAAGGAAACCTCATGTCCCGCGTTCAACTCATCGATGCCACCTCCGCCAGCCCCGACCGCCGCGCGCTGCTCGCACCAATCCAATCCGCCTTCGGCAGCACGCCGGCGATGTTCCGTGCGGTGGCCAATTCGCCGGCTGCGCTGAAGAGCCTGTGGGCCGCGTTCGGCGCGCTCGGCAGCGGCGTGATCCCGGCCAAGCTGGGCGAGCAGATCGCCGTGGCGGTGGCCGACCGCAATGCCTGCGAATACTGCCTGGCCGCACACACCGCGCTGGGCCGCAAGGCTGGCGCCTCGGCGGACGAGATGAGCGCCGCACAGATGGGCGAATCGTCTGACCCGCGCACGGCGGCGGCGCTGCGCTTCGCGCTGAAGCTGGTCGACCAGCGCGGCCAGGTCGCCGACGGTGACGTGCTGGCGCTGCGCAGTGCCGGCTTCGACGACGAAGCCATCGTCGAGATCCTGGCCCACGTGGCGCTGAACCTGTTCACCAACTACGTGAACGTGGCCTTCGCGGTGCCGGTCGACTTCCCCGCAGTCCCGTTGCGCCGCGCGGCGCGCTGATCAGCTCTTCCGATCAGCTTTTTTCGAGCGGCGCCAGCGGCTCGAATGCCGCCGGCTGCTTGAGCTTCCAAGCCGTGATCGCCTTTTCCATCTCGCCGATGTCGAAGATGGCGCTTTGCAGCAGCGTCATCTGGGACAAGGCTTCGGCGGTGCCGTGGTCACGCGCCTGGTTCAGCGCCAGCTTGCTGCCGGCGATGGCCAGCGGGCTCTTGGCGGCGATCTGCGCCGCCAGTTCCTGTGCATGGGCGATCAGCGCGCCTTCGTCCGGCAGCACGGCGTTGACCAGGCCGATGGCCCGCGCCCGCTCGGCGTTGACACGCTCACCGGTGTAGGCCATCTGCCGCGCCACGCCTTGCGGCACGATCTTGGGCAGCCGCTGCAGCGAGCCGAGGTCGGCCACCATGCCGATGTGGATCTCTTGCACCGTGAAGAACGCTTCGGCCGTGCACAGGCGGATGTCGCAGGCGGCAGCCAGGTCGAGCGCACCGCCGATGCAGCCGCCCTGGATGGCGCAGATGACGGGGAAGCGCGCCTCGTCGATCACGTCGAAGCAGGCCATCAGCCGGCGCAGCCCCGTCTGGAAGGCTTGCCGCTTGCGCGAGGTCGACAGGTCGAGCATCGGCATGTTCGCGCCGGCGAAGACGTCCAGCGCCATGCCGGCCGAGAAGTGCTTGCCGGTTGATGCGATCACCAGCACGCGGGTCTGGCCGGCGTCGTCGAGTTCGCGGACGGCGTCTCGCACCGCCGGGAAGAAGCCCGGGTCCATCGTGTTCATCCGCTCGGGGCGGTTCAGCGTCAGGCGGGCAATGCCGGTCGCTGCATCGAGCTGGAGGTCGAAATAGGTCGGGGAAGCGGTCATGGCGGGCCTCGCGAAAGTTCGCGCAAGGCTAACCGTTTCCACTCCCCCGTCCGTCACTTCAGGGACAACCGCCCTGCAACGAGCGCGCCTGCTCTGGATGGTCACCCGAGGGGCCGGGGCGCTTTGGGGCGCTTTGGGGCGCTTTGGGGCGCATCGCGTCGTTGCCTGCTGCATCCCCAGAGCACCCCGGCGCGGCCGTGATTTATGCGTTGACAGGCCCTAGACTCGGTCTGATGCACGCCCTCGTTCAAACCCAAGATGGCCTTGCGCTGCACGTGCGCCGCTGGAGCCCGACCCCGCCGCCGCGCGGGCAGATCCTGATCGTTCATGGCCTGGGCGAGCATGGTGGGCGTTATGCCCATGTGGCCGCTGACCTGCAGGGCCAGGGCTGGGACGTGACCGCCTACGACCAGCGCGGCCACGGCCATTCGGCCGGTGCGCCGGGTGACATTGCGTCAACCGACAGCTTGCCGGCCGACTTGGCGCGGGTGATCGACACCATGCGCCAGCAACTGCCGGGGCCGCTGGTGCTGCTGGGCCACAGCCTTGGTGGCCTGGTGGCCGCCCGCTTCGTGGCCGAGGCGCTGCAGCCCCAACCGGCCGGCTGGTCGCGCCCGCTCGATGCGCTGGTGCTCTCGTCGCCCGCCCTGGACCCGGGCATGAACGCGGTGCAAAAGGCGCTGCTGTCGGTGGTGCCCAAGGTGTTGCCGCACTTGCGTGTCAACAACGGGCTGAAGCCCGAATGGATCTGCCGCGACCCGGCGGTGGTCAAGGTCTATGTGGACGACCCGCTGGTGCACGACCGCATCAGCGGCTTGCTGGCCCAGTTCATCGCCGGTGCCGGGCCGGCGGTGCAGGACGTGGCCGCACGCTGGACGCTGCCGACGCTGCTGATGTGGGCCGGCGCCGACCGCTGTGTACGCCCCGAAGGTTCGGCGCGTTTCGCCGCCGCCGCGCCGCCGGCCGTGGTGGCCTCGCGGGCATGGCCCGGCTTCTCGCACGAGATCTTCAACGAGCCCGAAAAAGACAAGGTGCTGGCCGAGTTGAACCGCTGGCTCGACCAGCGCTTCCCGCGCTAACGGGTTTCGTCAACGCACTTCGAGCCGTCACAGCAGCCCTCTTCAGCGCTCGTCGAGCCCGACCAGCCCTTCGCGGATGGCCCAGCGCACCAGCGCCGGCACATCGGCCAGCTCCAGCTTGGCCATCAAGCGGCTGCGGTAGGTGTCCACCGTCTTGGGTGACAGGTGCAGTTGCTCGCCGATCGTCGTGCTCGACGCGCCACGCGCCACCATCACCAGCACCTGGCGTTCCCGCGGTGACAGCGCCTGGGCGCCACTGCCGCTTTCGGTCAGCCCGCGCAGGGCCAGCTCGGCCTCGCTGTGACCAAGGTAGCGCCGACCTTGCGACACGGCCTGGACGGCTTCGAGCAGCTCGATGCTGGGAGACCCTTTCAGCACATAGCCCAACGCGCCCAGCCGCAGCGCCTCGGCCACGTGGCGCGGCTGGCTGGACATGCTCAGCACGATGACGCGTGCATCCATCTTGCGCCGCTGCAACTCTTCGAGCAGCTCGAACCCCGAACGCTCGCCCAGGCTCAGGTCGAGCAGCACGATGTCGGGCTTCAGGCGTGCGAGGTCGGCCAGCGCGGGCGTCGGCTCGGCGGCCTCGCCCACCACGGTGTGGCCACCGCCTTCGAGCACCGCGCGCAGGCCGTCGCGCACCAGCGCGTGGTCGTCGATCAGGTAGAGCCTGGTCATCGGGGCCTAGGATGCATGGGGCACCACGCCGTCGGTGGAAGGCAATCGCCTTTCGAGATCATTCGATTCTCTCCAACTCAGGTGAACCGTCGTGCCTTGACCCGGCGCGGACTGTATGTCGAGCACGGCGCCGATCGCCAGTGCGCGCTCACGCATGCCGACCATGCCCAGGTGACCAGGGGCTGCCAGCGCGCCGCCGATCGGCAGACCGCAGCCGTCGTCGCTGACCGCCAGCGTGAGCCCGGCCCCGTCGCCGGCCAGCCGGACGCGGATCGTGGCAGGGCGTGCATGGCGCAATGCATTCTGGACTGCTTCGCGGGCAATCATGAAGGCGGCGTATTCGGCCTCGGGCTTCCAGCGCAAACTCTGTAGCCCGGCCGCCACGTCCAGCTGCAGCTCGACACCGTCGGTCAGTGTGGCGCGCTGGCGCAGCTCGTTGTCGAGCGCCGCAGCGAGCCCCAGTTCGTCGAGCAGCGGCGGCCGAAGGTCGACGAGGACCTGGCGCACCTGGCGGTTGGCTTCGCTGATCAGGCCATCGAGCCGTCGCATCAGGCCGTTCGGCGCGGTCTCGGCGCGGCCCTCGCATGCGTCATAGATCAGCCGCATGGCGGCGAGAGTCTGGCCCAGCTCGTCGTGCAAGGCCTGGGCCAGGCGGCGGGTGGTCTGCTTTTCCTGTTCGAGCAGGCGTTGGGAGAAGCCGGCCAGTTCGACCCGGTACTGCTCCAGCGCTTGATTGGCCTGCACGCGCTGCGTCACGTCGCGCAGGATGGCGGTGAAGTAGACCCCGCTGTCCAGCACGACCCTCGAGATCGAGGCGTCGATCGGGAACGTGTCGCCGTTGGCGCGCCGGCCCCGGACCGTGCGCAACGGCGACATCGTGCGCGTCGAAGGGCCGCTGGTCGCAAAGGCGCGAAGATGGTCGGCGTGCGGTGCGCGTGCGGCGTCGGGCAGCAGCTCGTCGAGCGGGTGGCCCATCATGTCGGCGGCCCTGCGGCTGAACATCCGCTCGGCCGCAGGGTTGAACAGCACCACGCGATGCGAGCGGTCGACGGTGATGATGGCGTCCATCGCGGCGTTGATCATGCCGTCGAGCCGGGCCAGTGCTTCGGCCTGGGCCTGCTCGGCGTGCTGGCGCTGGGCGATCTGCAGCTCCAGTTCAACGGCACGGCTTTGCAGCGTCTCGTTGGCATCGAAGAGCTCGAACATCACGACGAATTCGCCCGCCAGCGCCAGCGCCATCATCTCGTCTTCGTCGTCGAAGCGGTGGCCGGCGCGCTCGTCGGTGAACAGCAGCACGCCGTACTGGGCATTGTCCGATCCGACAGGCACGCCCAGGAAGCTGCGCACCGGGCCGAAACTCGCCGGCAGGCCCGCCAGCAGCTCGCTGCCGTCACCTTCGCGCAAGGCCGCGCTGCGACCCCAGACGAGGCCGATCAGGCCCTGGTGGACGACAGGCCCGTACAGGCTCTCGATGGCCGGCGGCAGCAGGCCGTGCGCCTCGACATGGCGCACGCCGCGCTCGTCGGCCCGCAGCAGCACCAGGGCGACCGCGTCGGCCTCCACGATGCGCCGGCTGGCGTCGCAGAACATGCGCAGGAAGGCGTCGCGCTGGCGCTCGACGGCCAGGTCGAGCGCCAGCTCGATCAGCGCGAAGATGCGGCTGGCGCTGCGCTGGACATGGCCCACGTTGTCGGCCAGCCGCAGCGACAGCCGGCGCAGCCGCTCGCGCTCGTGCTCGGGCCCCGAGTGCTCACGCAGCAGGCCGTTGATGAGCTCCTGGTCTTCGGTCACATGATCGATATGGCCCGCCATGCGCTGGCCCAGGCCCGAGAGTGCAGACGGGGCCTCGCGCGCCGATTCAACATCGCCCGGCAGCGCGACCTGGCCGCCCAGCACCCGGTCGACGGCGTCGATCAGCTGGCGCGGCCCGGTTGGCTTGGGCAGCACCTCGGTGACACCGCAGGCGGTGGCCAGCTTATGGGCTTCGGTGCTGCGGTAGGTGGCGGTGTAGAAGATGACCGGCGTGGCCGCGATCTTCGGGTCGGCGCGCAGCCTGGAAACGAATTCGAGGCCGTCCATCACCGGCATCAACAAGTCGGTGATGACGAGATGGGGATGCATTTCGCGGGTGCGTTCGAGCGCCAGCGCGCCATTGGCCGCTTCGATCACCTCATGGCCGGCACTGGCCAAGACCACCTTCAGGTAGTGGCGATTGGAAGAGCGGTCGTCGACGACGAGGATGCGGGCCATGGCGCCCACTTCTTAGCATGAAAGTGCGGCACTTTCAATCGCCGGCTGAGCCGTTTGAGCCGTTCGCTTGGCCTGCAGCTTCACCTGCGTGCCGTAGCTGCGGTAGCGGTCTTGCAGGGCCTGTGCACGCCGTGACAGATCGTCGTTATTGCCGATACGCGCACCGTGCTGATCCAGCGTGTGCATGGCCAGGTCCATCAGCTTGCCGTTGAGTGACTTCTCGGCACAATCGAGCAGTGTGCGGACCGCACGTTCGGGCTCGCCGGCGACGGTGTGTGACAGTGCGGCTTCGGCCTGTTCGCAGATCAGCGCATAGCGCGCGCGGATCTGCGGTTCGAAGTCCGGCCGCCCTTGCGCCGCGCGGCACAGCAGCTCGTTGGTCGTGCGCGAGACGGCGAAACGGTCGGCCAGCGTCGTCAGCATGTCGGGCACGTTTTCCAGCCGCACTTCGCGCGCTTGCAACCGCGACAGCACGCTGAGCAGGTTGCAGGCGGCCTCGAACTCGTAGTTCGGCTCCTTGATCTCGCTCATGGCCTGCTGCGTGAGCGCCACCGCCTCGCCGACCTTGCGATCGAGCAGCAGCTTGAGCGTTGCCAGCGTCGCCTCGAAGCGGCGCAAGCGCGCGCTCTTGGGCTGCGCCTCGAAGGCCGCCGACATGGCATGCAGCGACTGGGTCAGACCTCGGAGGTCGCCACGGTCGAACTGGATCGTGCCCAGCAGCACCAGGCCTTGCAGGTCGAAGACCTTCGAGTTCTGCCCCAGCACGGCGGCGCGCTGCAGGGCGTCGGCCGCTTCCTTCTGGTCACCGTGGTAGAAGGCCAGCAGGCCGAATTTGAGCGTTCGTGCCACGCAGCCCGGTGTCAGGGCGCTGGCGCGGCGCAGCGAATTCAAGGCCTGATGGTGCTCGCCCTGGTCCAGCAGCACCTTGCCCATCACGTCATAGGCGTCGGCGTAGCGGGGTTCGTCGTTGAGCAGGCTTTCCAGCGTGCGGCGCGCCAACTGGACGCCGCCGGCCTGGTATTGCGAGCGTGCGAATCCGAGCCGCGCCCAAGGCACGGCGCGGGCCGACATGATGGTTTCGAACAGCGCCTGCGCCGCCTGCGGCCGGCCGGCGCGGATCCACAGGTCCGCGCCGATGCGCGCTGCGTTGAGCCAGTTCGGCCCACGCGTGTCGCAACGATGCTGGCACAGCTCGGCCGCCTCGGCGAAAGCGCCTTGGTCGACGCGGCCGATGATGTCGGCCAGTGTCGCCTTGCGCTGGAACGCCTGCAGCACCCGGTCGCGCAGCGCCTGCCCGGTATGCGGCTTGATCAGGTAGGCGTCGAGCGCGGCCTCGGCGGCCTCGGCCACGCGGGCATAGCCGGCTTCGCCGGAAATCATCACGACCACCGTCGACAGCGGCAGCAGCTGCGCCAGGCGCAGGTCGTCCATCAGGTCCTGGCCGGTCATCGGCTGGTTCTCGAAGGCGTATTCGCAGACGACGATGTCGAAGCGCTGGTGTTCGATCAACCGGCGCGCATCCTGGGCGCGGCTGGTCTGGACCACCGTGCCGAAACCGAGCTCACGCATCATCGCGGTCAGCATCGTGCGCGAGGCGGGGTTCGCATCGATCACCAGCGCCTGGCGCCGTGCCATCTCGGCCCAGCCGGTGCCGAAGGAATCGGCGCTCACCATGGCCGTGTCCCTTCAACCTGGAGGCCGATCGGCACGGCGCTTCCATGGCTCGCACTGCAGACCGCGTGCATCCACTGCTGCGCGGTGCGGCGCATGGTCTCGTAGGCGGCCTCGGTGCTGCGGACCTGGCCGCGGCGCGGCCGCGTGCACACCACCATGTAGCCTTCGGGGTCAGGCGCTTCACTGATCGGGGCCACCGTGGCGTGGAGCCAGTAGTGCTCGCCGCTCTTGCGCCGGCTTCTCACCACCGACGACCAGGAGGCGCCCGCTTCGAGCGTGGCCCACAGGTCGCGCAGCACCTCTGCCGGCATCTCGCGCCGGTTGAAGAGCACCTGCGGGCGGCCGATCAACTCGTTGTGCGTGTAGCCGCTGGCTTGGGCGAAGGCTGCGTTGCAGTAGCTGATGCGCTCGCCGGGCGTGATCGTCAGGACCAGCACATCGCCCCGGGCGATGGTGTATTCACCATCCTGCCCGGATGGCATCGATAGGTCGTCGTGATTCACCGTGTTGTGCTCCCTGACCGGGCTTTGCGACGCCCTGGCCTGGATGTCGGCACGCGCGGCAGGCACACGACTCCCGGCCTGTGGGGACATCTTGACGCGTGGCGTGGGGCGTTCCAGTACATCGCTGGGGAAGCGTTTTCACGCCAACCGCGAGGTTAGGACTGATGCAGCGCACGCCCCACTTCGGCCATGAAGCGGTCCCGGTCCAGCATCTGCTTGCCGATCACCTGCTGCACCCGTCCGCTCAGGCGCTCGCGGTCCTGGTGGGTGATGGTCTTGGCGGTCATCACCAGGATCGGCACCGAGGCCATGGCCGGCTGGCTGCGCACGCGGTCCAGCACCTCGAAGCCGCTGAGGCCAGGCATCATCAAATCGAGAATGATCAGGTCGGGTTGGCTGTCCATCGCCAGGCTGATGGCCTGCTCGCCGTCGTACGCGCGCAGCACCTCGCAATCGGTGCCCGCCAGGCTGGACGCCACCAGGTCGACCGCCAGGGGGTTGTCGTCGACGACCAGGACCCTGCGCGGCTGCCCCGGCTGGCGGTTCAGGCCCAGGGCTTGGACGGCGTTCAGCAACTGCTGCCGCCCGACAGGTTTCTCGAGCACCTTGGAGGCCCCCAGTGCGACGCCGCGCTGTCTGTCGGCCACCATCGAGACGATGACCACCGGCACGTTGGCCAGGGCCTCGTCCTTCTTGAGCTGCTCCAGCACGTCCCACCCACTGGTGCCGGGCATCAGGATGTCGAGCGTGATCAGGTCGGGCCTTGGCTCCGCGGATTGATGGATGAGGCTGCTGTCGGTGACGACACGGACCTGGAAGCCGGCGCTTTCCAGGTGCAGGCGCAACAGCTCGGCGGCTTCTGCGTCGTCTTCGATGACGAGCGCGTGGCGGGTGCTCGGCGCGCCCGGTGAAGTGGGCAGGGCGTGCGAGACAGGCACAGGCGGCGCCGCGCCGTCGCCATCGCGCCAGGGCAGCCAGACGCCGAACTGCGTGCCGCGCCCCGGCGCGCTGGCCACCCCGACAGTGCCGCCATGCAGCGCCGCGAAGCGGCTGACCAGCGCCAGGCCGAGGCCGGTGCCCATGTGGTGGGCCTGGTCGGGCGAGGGCACCTGTTGGAAGGCTTCGAACAAGCGCGGCAGGTCTTCGCCGTGCATGCCGGCGCCGCTGTCGACGATCAGGATTTCGAGCAACGGAGCACCGCTGGCGTCTTCAGGCAGCGGCAGCACGCGCGCCGCGGTGCCTGGCGGGGCCACCTGCCACGGTGCAGCCCTTGGCGCCACGCGCACCGACAGCCTGATCTCGCCGCCGTCGGGCGTGAACTTGACCGCGTTGGACAGCAGGTTGTAGACGATCTGCCGCAGCTTTCTGGGGTCGACCATCAACCGGCCTTTGTATGGCATGGCGTCGAAATGCAGCCGGATGCCGCGCCGCTCGACAACCTCGTCGAACAAGGCCAGGCATTCGCGCAGAAAACCGTTGGGTTCGACCGGGTCGAGGTCGAGCGTCATCTTGCCCGCCTCGACCTTGGACAAGTCGAGGATGTCGTTGATCAGCGACAGCAGGTGATGGCCGCTGTCGAAGATCAGGGTGGCGAAGCGTTTCTGCTTGTCCATCAGGCGCCCGGCCCGCTCGTCCTTGAGCAGCTCGGAGAAGCCGATGACGCCATTCAACGGTGTGCGCAGTTCATGCGCCATGTTGGCCAGGAACTCCGACTTGAAGCGGCTGGCGTTTTCCAGTTGCTGGTTCGAGTCGTCCAGCTTGGCGTTGAGCTGTTGCAGGTCGGCCGTCTTGTGCTGTTCGCGCGAATGGGCTTGGACCAGGCCGGCGTAGAGCAGGCCGTTCTCCAGCATCAGCACCAGCAGCACGAAGTTCGCGGCCAGCAGCCCGTAGACACGACCGGCGTAGAAACCGAGATCGAAGCGCCCGGCGTTGAAGACCGCCGACAAGCCGATGTCGAACAGCCAGGCGCACATCACGACGATCAGCCACAGGTCGAGCACGGTGTGGGGCTTGCGGCGCCACAGCGCTGCCACCGCCACCGCGCTCAGCAGCCAGATGCCGCCGACGACGAAGATCATCGCGGGGTTGTAGTGGTTGCCCTGCATGATGCTGGGCAGCGCCTCCCGGCCCGCGGTGGCCACCAGGGCGCAGCCGGCGGTCAGCAGCAGCACCAGCGCGACGCAGCCGAGCGCGGTGCTGGCCACCCGGCGGCGTCCTAACGCCGTCTCGGGTGGACGCCGCAGTTGGACGACATAACCGAGGACCGCCAGCGGAAAGCCGGCGTGCCAGAACATGTACAGCCAGGCCGTGGTCTGCGGCCCCGCGCCGAGCAGGCCGCCGGGTGCGAACAGGCCCGGGAAAGTCATCGCGTGGACCACCGCGATGCAGGCGGTGAACAGGTAGCCGCTGGCCAGCACCAGCAGCGCCCGCGAGCGCAGGATCGCGAACTGCCCGAACAGCAGCGCGGCCGTGATCAGGTCACTGATGACGAGCGCTGATTCGTAGACGGGAATGAAGGCCCACACCGGCGCCAAAGGCTGCTTGGCGAACGGCACCATCAGCACGAAGAGCGCCGCCGACGCTCCGGTCACGGCCAGTGCCAGACGACTCTGGCTGCGTGACGCCGTCAGGGTCGAGAGAAACACCGGCCTGTCATCGACAAGCCCAGACATCAAGCCTCCCTTGGCCACGGCTCCGTGCTTCGGAGGCGGCCTCGGCTGTTGAACCGGGTCTGTGCCCGGTCGGTACGGAATGGTGGGGGCGAAGGGGAGGTGGCGTCAACCGTGGTGACCCGCTTCAGAGGGCGGGCGTGGCGTGTGGTGGTTCACGCTGACAGCTCAACTTCCGCCACTTCCTACTTGAAGCGTCCAGACATCCCCACAGACAGGCCCCCGGGCTCCCGACAGCGCCGGCGCGGCCCCGTCCCTAAAGTTCGTTCCACAACGGAGCACCCCATGGTCAAGGCAGACAACAAGGCAGTACGCAACCACCGGTTGATTGCAACCGCCGTGCTGTTTGTCGGCGTGTTGCTATCGCTGGCGATCAGCCGATCGGCGCGCGACGAGATCCACAGCAACGCCGAGCTTCGCTTCGATGCCGCGGCGACCAGCGCCGGCGACGAGGTCGAGCGGCGGTTCGCGGCTTATGTCGAGGTGCTGTCCGGCTTGCGGGCGCTGTTCCACACCGGCGACGTGTCGCGCGAAGCCTTCCGCCGCTACGCCGAGTCGCTGGACCTGAAGCGCACCTTCCCCGGCTTCCAGGTCCTGAACTACGCCCCGCTGGTGCCGGCCTCGGCCAAGGAGTCGTTCGAGGCCGCGCTGCAGCACGATCTGGCCAGCGGGGGCGGACCCGTCACCATCAAACCCCCGGGCCCACGCGATGCCTTCCATCCGATCTCGCTGATCGAGCCGATGGCCGGCAACGAGTCGTTCCTCGGCAAGGACATTGCGATCAACCCGGACGTACGTCTGGCACTCGACAGCGCCCGCGATTCGGGGCGGCTGAGCGCGTCGGGCAAGCTGCTTCAGATCCAGGGCCAGACCGGCCTGGCGATGCGCCTTCCGGTATACCGGCCGGGCATGCCGACAGACACCGCCGAGCAGCGCCGTGAGGCCTACCTCGGCAGCGTCGGCGCTGGCTTCCTCATCGGACGGATGCTGGAGACACTGCCGATCCCGACGGACGGCGTGCGCTTGCGGATCTTCGACGGTGGGCGCGAGCTGGAGGCGAGTGCGTCGCCCGCCACGCCCGAAGTGCAGCCCGACAAGCTGGTCTTCGATACCCACCGGGCGCTTTCGAGCGCCGCGGCGGGTGGGGCCTCTGCACCCGCCGCGGCGTCGGCCGCTGCCGGTGCGGCGAGCGAACCGGCACCTTCTGCTGGCAACGGCTTCTACAACGTCGGCACGTTTTCGCTGGGCGGCAGGGTCTGGCTGATCGAGGCCTCGGTGCCATACGACCAGAGCGTCGGCCCGCTGGAGCGCATGCTGCCCGCCATCATCTTGCTGGGCGGCTGCATCATCAGCGCCTTGCTGGCCAGCGTGCTGCTCAGCCTGATGGGCGGCAAGCGCCGGGCATTGAGGCTGGCCTTCGACATGACGCACAGCCTGCGCAGCAGCGAGCAGCGCCTGGCCGAGGCGCAGTCGCTGGCCAAGCTGGGCAACTGGATGCTCGACGTGTCCAGCGGCGACATCGAGTGTTCCGACGAGGCTGGGCGCATCTACGGCCTGGACACCGGTTCAGCGCCGCTGACGCTGCCGCGCATGCTGGCCTTGGTGCCCGATGCGCAGCGCGCAGCCCTGAGCGAGGCGGTGTGGCAGGCCGAGCACGGCGACGAGCGGGTGGAAATCGAACACGCCGTGCGTGCCCCGGACGGCAGCGACCGCTGGGTGCACGTCAATCTGCGGCGGTCGACCGAGGGTGCCGCCATTGCGGTGCGAGCCACGGTGCGAGACGAGACGGCGCGCAAGCGGGCCGCACTGCGGCTGGAACTGGCGCACGACATCGGGCAGAAGCTCGCGATGGAGGGAGAGCCCGAGAGCGCGGTGGCCTACATCCTGTCGTCGATCGGAACGCGCCTGCAGTGGAATGCCGCGGTTTGCTGGCTGCGCGAGGCCGACGGCAAGCTGCGCTGCCTGCATGCCTGGGCGCAGGGCGAGACCCCGGAATTGAGAGACTTCACGGCGGTCATGTTGCGCCGCCGCGGAGGGCCGACGGGCAGCCATCTCGCATCGGCGTCGATCACCGGCAACCCGACATGGCGCAGCATTCCGCTGGCCGGCGCAGGCAGCGAGGACGACCAGCTGGCCGGCCGATGCGGCCTGCAGGCCGCGGTGCTGATCCCGGTGAGCGCCGGGCCCCAATGGGCCGCGCTGGAGTTCTTCAGCCAGGCCCCGATCAGCGTGGACCGCGACATCGAAGGCTTCATGCGGTCCATCGCCAGCCAACTGGCGCAGTACCTGCAACGCAAGCAGGCTGAACAGGCGCTGCGCCATGTGGCGCATCACGACTCGCTGACCGGGCTGGCCAACCGGCCGCTGCTGCAAGACAGGCTGGTGCACGCCACGCAGCGTGCGGCGCGTTTGCAAAAGCGAGTGGCCGTGCTCTTCATGGACCTGGACCGGTTCAAGTACGTCAACGACAGCCTGGGCCACAGCGCCGGCGACATGCTGCTGCGCGCCTGTGCAGACCGCCTGCGCGACAGCGTGCGGGAGAGCGACACCGTGGCCCGCTTCGGCGGCGACGAATTCGTGGTCATTCTCGAAGGCCTGAACAGCGCCGCCGACGTGGTGCCCCCGCTGACCAAGATCCTGGCCCGGTTCAACGCGCCGTTCGAGATCAACGGCCGCGAGCTGACCACCACCGCGAGCATCGGCGTCAGCATGTACCCGGACGACGGGCAAGACGTCGAGACCTTGTTGATGCATGCCGACGCGGCGATGTACCGCGCGAAAGAGAAGGGCGCCGGCACCTACGAATTCCATTCGGCGCAGGGCAGCTCGCAGGGGCAGCAGCGGCTGCTGCTCGAAAGCGGCCTGCACCGTGCGCTGGAGCGCGAGGAACTGTTCCTGGTCTACCAGCCGAAGCTGGAGCTGGCGACTGGCTGCGTCACGGGGGTCGAGGCGCTGATGCGCTGGCAGCACCCGACGCTGGGCCTGGTCTCGCCGGTGCAGTTCATCCCCATCGCCGAAGACACCGGCCTGATCGAGAGCATGGGCCAGTGGGCACTCGAAGTGGCCTGCCGTGATGCCCTGCGGTGGAAGAGCGAGGGCCATCCGGTGCAGGTGAGCGTGAACCTGTCGTCGCGCCAGCTGAACCGGCCGCGGCTGGTCGAGGAGGTGGCGCAGATCCTGGCGCAGTCGGGGCTGGATCCGGCGATGCTGGAGCTCGAGATCACCGAAAGCGGCGTGATGCGCAACCCGACCCGGGCCGCGGCGCAACTGCGAGAGCTGCGCGACCTCGGCGTGTCATTGGCCATCGACGACTTCGGCACCGGCTACTCGTCGCTGTCGTACCTGCAGCGCTTCCCGCTCGGCACGCTGAAGATCGACCGCTCCTTCATCAAGGACCTGCCCGGTGACGAGGACGCCGCGGCGCTGACCGCCGGGATCATCGGCCTGGCCCAGCGCCTGCGCATGAAGGTGGTGGCCGAAGGCGTCGAGACGCTGGAGCAGCTTGGTTTCCTGCGCACCAACCGCTGCGACCAGATTCAGGGCTACTACCTGAGCAAACCGATCACCGCGGGCGAGATGAGCCGATTCCTGGCCCGCGACGTGCGAAATCTCGTGAGCCCCGTGGTCGCGGCCTGAGCTGCACATGGTCTCGCGTGCGCGCCTGCGGCCGTTGGCTGCCGGCATTTCTCTGACCCCTTGGGAGTTGAATTGATGCATTTGCAATCTGAAGACCGCAGCCTGGCGAAGGTGATGAACCGCATTGCCGCCCTTGACCTTGCGCCCATCAAGTTCAAGATCAGCAGCAAGGAAGATGGCTACGGCTGGAGCGCTGAACACGTCGAAGAAGTCGAGCTGGGCTACAAGCGCTTCCTGGCGCTGCTGGCCATGCACCCCGGCCAGCAACTCGCGCCGACGCGCGACATCGACAAGTTCTGGCATGCCCACATCCTGGACACGCGCAAGTACGCGACCGACTGCGAGCTGATCTTCGGCGGCTTCCTGCACCACAACCCGTACCTGGGCATGCTGGGCGACGAAGACAAGCTGGATCAGGCCGCGCAAGCCCTGCACAGTCTGTTTGCCAGCGACTTCGGCGAGGCCGTGCCGCTGAATGCGGTGCCCGTCAACGAGTTGGCAGACCCGGCCTGGTGCGGCGCCGAGACCACGGCTGACAAGGCCGCGGCTTGGTGTGGCGCCGAAGCGCCCGTCGACAAGGCGGCAGCCTGGTGCGGCGCCGAAGCGCCGGTGAAGAAGTCGGCCGCCTGGTGCGGTGCCGAGACCCCGGTTGACAAGGCTGCGGCCTGGTGCGGTGCTGAAGCACCGACGAAGAAATCAGCGGCCTGGTGCGGCGCCGAGGCGCCGGTCGACAAGGCGGCAGCATGGTGCGGTGCAGAAGCACCGGTGAAGAAGGCAACGGCCTGGTGTGGCGGGGAAGCGCCGACGAAAAAGTCGGCCGCATGGTGTGGCAGCGAGGCGCCGGTGAACAAGGCGGCCGCTGCCTGGTGTGGCGCCGAAGCGCCGGTGGAGAAGGCCACGGCCGCTGCCTGGTGCGGCGCCGAGGCTCCGACCCATTGAAAAGACACGCGGCCGCTGTGAAGCGGCCGCGTGTGAACCAGGGAGGGGATGACGGACCACCGTCACCCGGCCGGCGGCTACTTGGCCGTCGGCATCACGAATTCGGCGCCCTTGGCGATGCTCGCCGGCCAGCGCTGCATGACGCTCTTTTGCTTGGTGTAGAAGCGCACGCCTTCTTCGCCGTAAGCGTGCATATCGCCGAACAGGCTCTTCTTCCAGCCACCAAAGCCGTGCCAGGCCATCGGCACGGGAATCGGCACGTTGATGCCCACCATGCCCACCTGCACGCGGCGGCTGAACTCGCGCGCCACGTTGCCGTCGCTGGTGAAGCAGGCGACACCGTTGCCGAACTCATGCTCGTTGACCAGCTTCAGTGCGGCAGCGAAGTCGGGCACGCGCACGCAGGCCAGCACCGGGCCGAAGATTTCTTCCTTGTAGATGCGCATCTCGGGCGTCACGTGGTCGAACAGCGTGCCGCCGGTGAAGAAGCCGTCTTCATGGCCGGCCACCTGGTGACCGCGGCCGTCGACGACCAGCTTCGCGCCTTCTTCCACACCGATGCCGATGTAGCCCTCGATGCGCTGCTTGGCCTCGCGCGTGACGATCGGGCCCATCTCCGCGTCTAGCTCCATGCCGTTCTTGATCTTCAGTGCCTTGGCGCGCTCGGCGACCTTGGGCACGATCTTGTCGGCCACGTCGCCAACCAGCACCGCGACCGAGATCGCCATGCAGCGCTCACCGGCCGAGCCGTAGGCCGCGCCGATCAGCGCATCGACCGCCTGGTCGACATCGGCATCGGGCATCACCACCATGTGGTTCTTCGCGCCGCCCAGGGCCTGCACGCGCTTGCCGTGCTTGGCGCCGGTCTCATAGATGTACTGCGCGATCGGCGTCGAGCCGACGAAGCTGACGGCCTTCACGTCGGGGTGCGTCAGCAGCGTGTCGACCGCCAGCTTGTCGCCCTGCACCACGTTGAACACGCCGTCCGGCAGGCCGGCTTGCTTCAGCAGCTCGGCCATGAACAGGCTCGGTGACGGGTCGCGCTCGCTGGGTTTGAGGATGAAGGTGTTGCCAGTGGCCAGCGCCATCGGGAACATCCACATCGGGACCATGCACGGGAAGTTGAACGGCGTGATGCCGGCCACCACACCCAGCGGCTGGCGCAGCACCCAGTTGTCGATGCCGGTACCGACCTGGTCGGTGAAGTCGGTCTTCAGCAGCTGCGGCGCGCCGCAGGCGAATTCGACGATCTCGATGCCGCGCGTGACCTCGCCCTGCGCGTCGGTGAAGACCTTGCCGTGCTCGGCGGTGATCATCGCGGCCAGCGTGTCCTTGTGCTGGTTCAGCAGGCCGAGGAAGTTGTTCAGGATGCGCGCGCGGCGCAGCGGCGGCGTGTCGGCCCAGGCCGGGAAGGCGGCCTGGGCAGCTGCGACCGCCGTGTTGACCTCGTCCGCACTGGCCAGCGCGACCTGGCGTGCCACCTTGCCGGTGGCCGGGTTGTAGACGGCCTGGCTGCGGCCGCTGGTGCTCGTCACGACGTGGCCGGCGATGAAGTGGCCGATGTCAGCGGTCTGCGTGAATGCTTCGGGTGCGCCCATGGTCGTGCTCGCTCGGTGGGATCCAGGAATGGCGCCAGTCTAGGCAGCAGGGACGCCGCTGCCAATGCCGGCCGGCTGGATTCATTGTTCTGAAAGATGAACAATGAGCCGGGCAAACTGAGAGCCAATCCGATGAGCACCCGAATGTCGAACCCTGCCCGCGGCGCGCCGCTCTGGTCACCGATCCACGCCCTGACCGTTCTCGCCGAGGCAGGCAGTTTCACCGCCGCGGCGCAGCGGCTGAACCTGAGCAAGGCCGCGATGAGCCAGCGCGTGGCCGAGCTGGAGGCCGCCGCCGGCGTGCCGCTGGTGCAGCGCACGACCCGCAGCATGCAGCTGACCGATGCCGGCCGCCAGCTGGTGGCCGCCACGCAGGGCGCGTTCGCCACCATCGACCAGGCTTTCGCCGAGGTGCGTGACCTGGCCGACGCTCCCAGCGGCCGGCTGCGGGTCACGGCGCCGGTGGCGCTGGCGCGGCAGTGCATCGTGCCGCTGCTGCCTGGCTTCTTGCGCGCGCACCCGGCCCTGCAGGTCGAGCTGGACCTGTCCGACCGGCTGCGGCCGTTGGCGCAGGAGGGTTTCGACTTGGCGATACGCCACACCAGCACGCCGCCGGACACCCACGTGGCCTGGATGCTGCGCGAAACCCGCAGCCTGCTGCTGGCCAGCCCCGCCTACCTGGCGCGGCGGCCAGCGCCGCGCACGCCGCAAGACATGCGCGAGCACGACTGCCTGTTCTACCCACGGCCGGGCGACACAGCAGCCTGGAGCTTCGAGCGCAAGGCCGGCGAGCGCGTCAGCGTGCCGCTGAAAGGCCCATTCGCGGCCAACAACAGCGAGGCGCTGCGCGAGGCGGCGCTGGCCGGCCTGGGCATCACGCTGCTGCCCGATTTCAGCGCCGAGCCGTCCTTGGCCGCCGGCGAGCTGGTCGAGTTGTTGCCGGGCTGGCGGGCGGTGGGTGCGTTCGGCACGCACCTGTGGGCGATCCGGCCTTATGCGGCCCAGGTGCCGCGCGGCGTGCGGGTGCTGGTGGCTTGGCTGACCGAGGCGCTGGGCGTTCGGGCACTGGTGTGAGGCGCCGCCGCGGCGGTCGTCAGCCTGAAGAAAGGAATTGCACCGTTCGAGTGCCGCAAATCACGTGAGTCGGCTCAAGTCAGGCGTCGAACAATCCGAAAACCGATCAGACCGACGCAACCGACACGAGTCCGGAGACACACGACCATGGCTGTAAATTCCTTTGCGCGCTTGACGCTGGCCCGTCGCCTGGGCCTTGGCTTTGGCAGCTTGCTGCTGATGTTGCTCGTTGTCGCGGGCCTCAGCGTCGCTGAGTTGCGCGCCCAGGGCAGCCGGGTGCAAGACATCGTCGGCGTCAAGAACGAGAAGTTGGCGCTGGCCAACAGCATGCTGGAAAGCATCAACAGTCTGGCGATCCAGGCGCGCACGGTCACGCTGCTGACCGATGTGAAGGCCATCGACGTCGAGATGAAGGTGCTGGCCGAAGCGAAGAAGCGCTATGTGACCGGTGAAGCGGCGCTGCTGGCGCTGATCGGCACGACAGCCGACGCCGAAGAACGCGCGCTGATGACCGAAATCGTCGAAGGCGGCAAGAAAACCATTCCGCTGGTCGAGCGGGCCGCCAAGGAAGGCGAAGCCGGCGCCGGCGTGGAAGCCACGATGACGCTGACCGAGGCGGTGCGCCCGGTCGAGATCGTCTGGCGCCAGAAGGTGGCCAAGCTGATCGACATCGTTCACAAGCAGAACACTGAAGCCGCCGAAGCCGTGATCAGCTCGCAAAAGCGCGCGCTGATGATGGTGGCCGCCCTGATGGCTGGTGCCATGGTCGTCGGCGTGCTGCTGGCCTGGCGCACGACGCGCAGCATCACCGTGCCGGTGGCCCGTGCGGTGAAAGTGGCCGAGCGCATTGCCGAAGGCGACCTGACCTCGACCATCGAAATCACTTCGCAAGACGAGATCGGCCGCCTGCTGCAGGCCATTCACGGCATGCAGGACCGGCTGCGTTCGCTGGTCGGCGACATCCGCCTGTCGGCCGAGTCGATCCAGACCGCGAGTACCGAAGTGGCCGTGGGCAACCAGGATTTGTCGCAGCGCACCGAACAGACCGCCAGCAACCTGCAGCAGGCCGCCTCGTCGATGACGCAGCTGACCGGCACGGTGAACCAGTCGGCCGAAGCCGCGAGCCAGGCCAACCAGATGGCCAGCTCGGCCTCGGCGGTGGCGCAGCGCGGCGGCGAAGTGGTGGCGCAGGTCGTCTCGACCATGAACGAGATCAACAACAGCTCACGCAAGATCGCCGACATCATCGGCGTGATCGATGGCATTGCGTTCCAGACCAACATCCTGGCCTTGAACGCCGCGGTGGAAGCAGCGCGTGCCGGCGAACAGGGCCGTGGCTTTGCGGTGGTGGCGGGCGAAGTGCGTTCGCTGGCCCAGCGCAGCGCTGAAGCGGCGAAGGAAATCAAGGGCCTGATCGGCACCAGCGTCGACAAGGTCGAAGCCGGCAGCCGGCTGGTCGGCGACGCCGGCAGCACGATGGGCGAGATCGTCGCCAGCGTGCAGCGGGTGTCCGGCATCATCAGCGAGATCACGGCAGCGGCCGCCGAACAAAGCTCTGGCATCGGCCAGGTCAGCGGTGCGGTGGGTCAGCTGGACCAGATGACGCAGCAGAACGCCGCGTTGGTCGAGCAATCAGCTGCTGCGGCCGAGAGCCTGAAGGGCCAGGCGGCCCGCCTGTCGGAACTGGTCAGCGTGTTCCGCTTGCAGCGCGACGCGGACTATATTCATTGAGCCCCCACTCATTGAGCCCCCACGCCCCTTCCAGGGGCTGCCCCCCGAGGGGGCTCGCGCAGCGGCCCGGCAGAGCCGGATCCGCGCACGCCGCTTGATGGCGGCGGCGCTGCGCGCGCCTAGGGGCTTGGATCTGCACAAGCGATTGGCAGCGGCGGATTCTTTGAAGCGAGCCGGGAATAAAAAAACGACCCAGCCCGTGAGGGCTGGGTCGGTACAAGTCCTCAAAGAGGACGTCGTTGGGACGTTCGCCCAGTTGCACCGTT
>Ga0307516_10001953_pt1 | contig 28229 bp, 34 predicted proteins | sample 19_EM_MG_FD_203310 | JGI IMG/M metagenome (GOLD analysis project Ga0307516, IMG submission 203310) | Populus trichocarpa ectomycorrhiza microbial communities from riparian zone in the Pacific Northwest, United States - 19_EM | ecosystem: Host-associated > Plants > Roots > Unclassified | place...
TAAATGCATGGTATCGATCGACGCATGGACGATACTCATATTTATAGATGTTCACACTGGGGATTAGACTTCTGGACAAAGGAATGGACGTTTCTGTACAAGATCGCATCAGGGAACTTGAACCTACGACGGTATCAATGGCTTTCGGGCTTTCGTTGGGACTGACTTGCGGAATAGAGTCCGACTCTGCTGTTTACGGTTCATACTCCCGACTCCTTGACCGACGATTTCCCGTGTTCACCAACCCACCCGGTGAAAACCCCGGCCCGCAGAAGGGAGAGTTCAACACGTTTGATCTCGGTGGGGAGCCCCCACCGACAAGGATTACCTGTATGCCCGCGAGGGGGGTTGGGGAACCCTCCCGAGTGACCGGGAATCCCATTGTGTCGGGCGGCCCGGCCACATCCATCCATTGGAAGGGTCGCGGACTCGAACTCTCTCGTCACATGGAGCGACATTCTGAACCGGGTTTCATTGTTCACCCTTCAGCTTTGGGCGAGACGCCGCGTTCAAAAGGTACCGTGGGATTGTCTCGTGGCCAGCCTCATATTCGGCTCGACGGAAGCTGACCACTTCCAACCTCGCGTGATGATATTCCCATGAGGGTCGTGGTTGGGAGAACCTTTGTACCCATTTCACTATTTCGGGGTCTCATTCACCGGAGAGCAAACACACCGACCAAAATCTGTACTGATGACCTATCTGCACTTGTTTAAGCCGTACACGGTAACCTAGACAAACCGGATGGCCTTGCCCTTGCCCTTCTTCGTGTGAGCTCGGGAGTCTTCACGAGGGGAAGAAATATCGACGTTCGTCTCGGTGTGGACCGTGATCTGAAATTTGCGGCTTTGGTGATTGTGCAAGGGATTGACTGAGCTAAGAGCTCACCTCAAAATCCACTGTACCACTCTCACGAGGCGCTGACTCCCGAACAAACAACATTCTGAAGCCTCGGTCAAGGGCAACCAATAGCGACGATGAGTGATGTGAGTTCCGGTGGTTGGCGGGGATCATCCCGTCGGTCGACGTGCGGGGGCCTTTGTGATGGGAGGACCTCTCTGACATTTCTTCAATGCGATCCAGAGTCATATTGGGCCCCGAGGGAGGTGCTCCAGCGGATCGTTCTGATGCGGAATCGGTCACCCAGAACAACGCCAGTGCATTCACCACGACCTGTGGGGAATCGGTTTAACATCAAGCCCGGACTGCCCCACGATATCAAGACTTACGTCTGCACTGCAACTTCCTAAGCAGACCCACCCCAACTGGCGTCCGTGCATCAAGGTTAAGATGAGGATATTTATACAAGATGTAACCAAGGCAATGAGCGACGAACTGGTGGGAGACATGTTAGCACGGTCGAAACAAGGCAAAACGTACGCACACGAGTGTCCTAACTGCGAGACGCTTGATGGCATTGTTGCAAAAGTTCCCGCGTAAGAGCGGCCACAGGAACAATGTCGTCAAAAGCAATGTGATGAAACTACAGAGGGTGAGGGTCTGTGATTGAGGTACTGGGAAGAGGTTCCTCACAGATCGTAAGCCAAGAGGGGGGCAGAGGCGATGAACTTGAGGCCGATAAAACAAACACCCTCTGTGATCGTGGATATGTTACCTAGGACGGGTCAGCTCGTTCCTGGGAGCGTTGTTTGGAACTGTACCATAAAACATAACGGCGGCGACACCCAAGTAGAGAGTGAGGAGGATTATGCACACCACAAATACTCTGGAACCCAATCGGGGAGTCGTGGGGGTTGGACGCCAAACGACGTGGACACGCTCGACTGGAAGAAATGGATAGTATCAGGATCACCACCCTCAGGGTATAGAAAACTCACTGAGGAAGAGATATATAAAGAACTTGGAGGTCCCATAGAATACGATGCAAAGATAGATACCGAGCGAGCACGCCGCTGCGCTGGTAGCCATCCCAACACCGAGGATCAGGATGCCAGCGGTGAAAAGGAAGAGCCACGAGTCGAGAAAGATAATCAGGACACAGAGCCGCGGCCATGACATTCGCCTCAGGGAAGATTGCACCCCATCAACTGAGAGTCGGCGAGAGATTAGATGGCTGACGACAGAGACACCCAGCAGGTGGATCGCAGAGCTAATGATTGTGCTGTTGTTCATGGAGGTTGCTGGTATATCCGGCGCGCACGTCGAAGTGGGCGGAAAGGGAAGGTAGGGTGCGCGGACGGAGGGGGTGCTCTACCTCGTTGGATCGGTGAACGGTCCACTTATACTCGATGGGGACTAGGGTACAAACCCATACCTCCCGGTGTTGGGCGTGGGACCGATAACGAGATGACATATTTGACTGGGAAGATGGCCCTGAACCCGGTGGTTGACAGCAAATTTCTAAGGTTCCAACCGAAGGAGTCCAGCCTGATTGTTGACGCGACAGCACCAAGCTCGTCGAATCCAATCGCCGGGATTAAACGCTCGCGCCCCAGGTCGATGACGGGATCACCATTATTACGAATGTTGTGTCGCGCGTTAGCCGAACCGTCCGGAGCCTCAACAATGAAGAGGGTTGAATTCACTTTGTTGATGGGGTTGCGGTGGGGGAAGGGTGGTCATAACCGTCGAAACCCTAGACAATCCACGGATCCTATGGGACACGACCGAGGGATTATGGAGGGTACGAATCACCCGGCGCGACTTAGGGGTTGGTGAGTTCTCAGCGCGTCGGTCGAAAGACGTCACAGGGTGAGGGATCTGGACCTCCCCCCTGTCCAGAACCCTGAGGAGACCAGATAGACGCCCCGCCGCTGCCGACACGCGTCTAATCGAGCCGGTGATCGCCTCTCAGCACCATCAGCCATGGGCTCTAACCAGCGATTCGCTGAGGACAAAGATGTCCGCATCGAAACAATCCGCACCGTTTTAAATCTGTACCCGTTCAGCATTGGGATCTTCAGAGAGATCCTCCAGAACTCCGAGGACGCGAAGGCGTCAAAGCAGGTTGGGCTGGCCCGCCACACTTTCTGTTTGATGTACTGAGGCTGCGATCTCTAGATTTTCCTCTTGGACTGTCGCACTCACCCACCCGGAAAGCTTCGCGGGGCGGTTCCAGAGCATACCAACGGCCCAGCACTCCTGGCTTTCAACGATGCAACGTTCCGTCCAGAGGACTGGGATGGGATCCTCACTGTTTTTAAATCGTCTAAAAGACGGGACACATCGTACGTGTTATTCTAATGTTTATGAACATACTGGAAACCGTTGAACTTTAGGAAAATCGGGAAATATGGCATGGGGTTCCGTGCCTGTTTTCACGTTCGTTCGCATTCTCAGCGCTTATTCCGGTCTTTGATACCTTCTCTAGATCACGAACTACCCCCAGGTGTTCTCTCAGGACACCATGGTCATGCTTGACCCCCAAGGCGACTTCTTCGCCGAGGGCGGGGTAAGACTGACGTTGGAAGAAATACCGACCGAGATTCGGGAATCCTTGAACCTCGCGTGGTTTCAGAAGATCCAAGATCGGGACTCTTTTCCGGGAACGATCATCCGCCTCCCTCTCCGGACCGAACACCATCGCCTCAAGATATCCACCAAGACCGTCAGCCGCCAAGAGATCGAGAGCCACTTCCAGGCGTTCGCTCAAACGGAGATGGACATCTGTCTCCTCTTCCTCTCTTCCTTACGGTCGGTCGAATTTTGGGTGATCGGAGAGGGAGAGACCACCCCCTCTCGAATCGCGTTGTCAAGTATCACACCAGCCGACCACACTTCCTCCTCCAACGTTGCCACCTCGAGACGGGTGGAAACCACGCATTACTCCAATCCAGGTCAAGGAAAAGATTGGCTCATCCGGTGGCATTCTATCCCCAGCTCTGAATCTCAAGACCAGTTGTCAACCAGGATCAAATGCGACGTGAGGTCGACGATGGAAACGGAGAAGCTGACAGCTACTGTGGCACTCGCAATACAAACTGATGTTTCCCCAGACGGACACTCCGCTCCGGGGAGGTTGTTCACCTACCTTCCACTGCCAAGTGATACTAACTATCCGTGCAATATACACGCCCCATTCGCCCTCACGATCGATCGACAGACGTTACGAAACGAGAAAGAAGAGGGTCTCGTCAAGGGATCTGACGACCAGTAGGTCTTTTCGACCAGAGCCTTAACTAGTGTTGACTGTATCGCAGCATTCGTGTTGAGTGGAATCGGTACCTGTTTGATACCGTGATCCCTGTGGCCTGGGCGAAACTGTTACTCGACCTCTCCAGGTTCAACCATAGCTTATTCTCAGCATGGCCATCCACACGGCATGTTCCAGGCGGCTGTTCTTATTGGGAGCGTGTTCCAGGGGAAGCAATTAGATACATCATGGAAAACAATATCCCAGTCTGGCCCATTCAGGGGCCCTCTGTGCCACCAGTGTACCGCAGATATGAGGAGGTCCTTATCGCTCCTGTGGATATCACCACAACACTGTTGGATGCATTTGCTTCCATTGGATTGGCTGTAACCCAACCTCCTCAAGAGGTATACAAGCTAGCATGTGTTGTCCAATGTCACAGACTCCTCACACCAGAACTGGCTCATGCCACCATCTTGGTCCGTCTTAATGTTTTCTTGTTGTGATCATTTCCATTAACAGGGCTTTGCCTAATGTAGAGGTTAAATCCATCTGTGGCTCTTAACAGAAGCAGATGTCACCTTTTGTTGGACTACCTCCTTTCCACCAGCAAGGTGGAGAACATCATTGGCGTCCCACTTGTCCAGCAGGTGGATGGATCAGTCATTGCTCTATCCCAAAGGGCAGATACCAATCATGTCCTTTTTGAAGAAGCGGATCAGGTGATCTTCCATCAGTTTGACCCCCAGGCCATCTCTGTCACAAGAACAAACCTACCCAGCACTGCCATTCAGCTCTTCAAATCCACAACCATTCTGAATGTGGAACTCCTGGGTGCAAACCATGTCATGAACTATGTTGACCATGCCCTCCACTACTTTGGGCCATTTACAGGAGCATCCTCCTGTGTTTCTGATCAATACATTACTTGGATATCCAGGTTCTTTGAATGGCTACAGTTTTCACCTCTTGAGGGTATCCTTCACAGTTGTTTGCATGAGTGTTCTCTCTTACCAGTTAATGGTGGTCAACCCAAGCCAATTTCCTCTGGTGTGTTTTCTACAAACCATACTCATGCCAACTGGGGGTTGGTACAATTACTTCAGAGTCTTGGTCTCTCCTTTTTGCACCCTGGGATTTCTGTACCTGCACAAAAGTACCTGGACCCCCATCTCAAATCCTTGAACAATCCCCTCCATGTCCTCACATCCCTCCCATCCCTTCACCAAGGACTTTCTGACCCAGATATCTGCTCCCTCCAAGACTATATACTCTCCCACAAGTGGACCATACAGAGGGATCAAGTTATACTAGGCATCCTCAGAACACTCCCCATCTACAAGCACATGGTTCCCTCCAACCTCCCCTCCCTTCAATCAAGCAGCTCCATGACCAATTACCTCACAGAGTGGTCAACCATCCCTAATGGCACGGTTATCAGGGCCGTGGCTCCTGACACAGCCCTCTTGCCAATGGTCCCAAACACTTTCTTTACCCCACACCTGTCCTTGGTACAAGTCCTTGACCAGAGGTTGGGGGTTATGTCAAACCTTGAAGTCCTTCAACTTATAATTGGTAACTTCCAATCCCAGCCCCCAGAACTACAGGCAAAGTTCCTGGAACAACTATCCACCACACATATCCCTTCTGCCTCCCTCTCTCACCTCCAATCCATCCCATTTATCCTGTGTGCTGATGGACAATTCCATACCCCCAAAACACTTGTAGATCCAATTGACAGACTAGCAAAGCTCCTCCCCCTGGACAGCCCTCGCCTTCCACTTTACCAGACACCCTTACAACAAAGGATGGTTAATAACCTTCGATCTCTATCACTCCTTCCCAACACCATTACTGTGGAAATCTTTCAGGAGATTGTTGGTGTAATTGTAAATAACAAAGACACCCAACTTTCAAGGTTACTCCTGAACCTTCTTGATGATGATACAATATCCTGGTACATTCCTAACCTTCTTCTTGACTCTCCATGGTTGGAGACAACCCATGGGTTATCACCTCCTGCTGGTTCTCATGACCACTGCTTTGCAGAGTTATGTAATCGTGTCCTCCCACTTCTGAAGAGGGCTAAAAAGATACAGTCACAGAAACTCTTGCATGCTCTCCACTGGAATACACCCCCAACCCTCCAGGTTATTGTAACCCAGTTCAAGGCTCTTGTCAGTGAGGGAAATCCTTCCTGTCCAGAACTTTTTCCTGTCACCTTATTCTTGGGTTCTCACCTTGAGGAGTTGTCCAGAAGTGGTCATTTGCAGGAGTTGGAGCAGTCTGTTAAAGGGAGGAGTTGGGTTCCAACCTCTGGATCCACATTGACATCTACCACATTTGCCATCTTCAGGCAGGACCTTATCATCCATCCATTTAAGCGAATAACATCAATGTTTGCTGATAATAGGGATACAAGGTCCTTCCTTCAGGCAATGGGCTGTATGGATAGGTAAGATTCATGGATTATCTAGGTAACTTGTACTAACCTTCCCCAGGCCCTCAGAGAATGCTATTTTCCTTATCCTTCAGGACCTTGGGAACACACCAGCAAGAGAGGTTGTGACCTTCCTTCATGCAGTTAGTGAAAAGGAGCTAAACACAGTTCTTGGGAGTGCTGGTGTTAACCTGCCTATTGTCCCCACAACTGATGGTGGGCTCAGAACTTGCTCATCTACCTACTTCAATGACTTGGGGCCACAAGCAAGTGAAGTATCACTCCCCCCTGGCCATTCCATTGCAAGTGACTATGTTGATAGGAACTTGGCACAGAAACTTGGTCTATCCTTTCTCAGTGACAGGATTAGCACGCTTGATGGTGAGGGCCTTATGGAAATGAAGGAGGATCTCACCACCAGGGTTTCCAATGTGCTGCAAAGCTACACCAAAGAACAGGCATTTATGGAAGCCCTGGCAAATGCTGCAGATGCTGGAGCAACTAAGTTTGGGGTTACTCTGGATATCAAACAACACCCACCCCTGGAGAATCAACAGTTCATCTCCCATGACATGAAGAAATTGTGCTGCCAACCCTCCCTTATCCTTCATAATAATGGTGTGTTTTCATCCTCAGACTGGAAGGGTATATGTAATGTTGGGAGTGGGAGCAAACAGGGGTGTGTTGGTGGGGAACCCAAGATTGGTAGGTTTGGATTAGGAGCTCTTTCAATGTTCTACTTCACGGAGGTACTTCTAACATCTACTATTCATGAACATGTGCTCACCCCGCTAATCCAAGGTCACAATGATATTATCTGGCTGTTATGTCCTGTTCATGGATCCCAGGAAAGCATACCTTGGAAGGGGTCGTTCATGCTACAAAGTATCCTTGGAAACTATGAAGAAGTATGTCAATCACTTTTTGAATATGCTCCATATACAATTTACATGACATCCCAGGTTTTTCCCCACACATCTTACTTCACTGCATGGCCACTATGGTTATGAATGTTCAATGGATGAGTATAATGGGGTTAGAGTTCTTTACCTTATTTTTCTCTTCTGAAAACTCATCTGGTCTATAGACATTGTTCAAACTCCACTTGCGCACTGAGCAACAAGCTAGCCAAAGTTCTATCTATAGGAAATGGTTTAATAGGGAAGAGATCAAGGGAGTAATCAAAGACTTCAAGAAACGTGCACAGCATTCCCTTTTCTTCATTCCTGTTAAGAGGATCAATGCCTCATATCCTGGTCAACATAACCATTACCAGGAGTCATGGGTAGTAGAGAAATCAACAGCAAACCTTCCTGGCTTTGGTGAGGTCACAGGTATCCATTACCATTCCTCCTCCCTCCAGCCCAAGCTTGAACAGTGGAGGGTACTGTTTAAGACAATCCCACTCCAGGAGATACCACTCAACTTCCATGACTGCCTCACTATCCACAAAATTCAGGCCATCTCAATTGGCATTGCTGGAGCTCTCAACACACCACCATCCCACCACCGACCTTTCTCAAGCCTTCCCCTCCTGGACACTATCTGCCTTCCCATCCACTTACACTGCACCTTTATTCTCTCAGATGATAGACGCAGTATACGGTATGATGAAAAGGGAGCAGGGAATGTAGAGTCACAATTCAACAAGTGGCTCCTCACTGAGAAGGTTCCCTCATTCTACCTCCAATTCCTTACAGGTTGGAACCACACTCATCTAATGAAGGAGTGCCCCTGGTGGCCTAAGGGGGGTGAGGGGGATACCATCTCCAGAGCAGTTGTCAAGTCCATGGAGACCATTCTTCCCACATCTGATGAAATGGTCTGTGATACCTATTCTGGCTACCGGATTGCACCGTCCAAAGCCCACTTCCTCCAACCATCATGTCCAGGAGGCCTCCTTAAGGTGTTACTTCCAGCAGACCTTGCTGTCATCCCTCCCAGATTCTCCCACCTGTCCTCACCTCCACTTCAGAATGTTAACAACAGTTACCTTAGCACAATCTTGCAACAAAATGCATCCTCTGTCATCTTAATGTACAAGGAAGGTAGAATTACTGTGGGTGATGTGGTTGATGTTGCTAGCTTCCTCAAACTCTCCTCCATTCATGATTCCATTGGGCTCCCCCTTCTCCCACTTGCTGATGGCACTCTTGTACCCCTGTCAGCAGAACATACAACATTCTACTGTCCCACATGGAAACATGTAACCCCCTGGCTTCCTTTCCCACCTCATCAATTCCTTGATCCAAAGGCAGCAAAAACCAAGGATATTCACACCATCTACAACCCACTCCAAGTCCATGATCTGGATAGTGTGGCAATTTCAAGGCTCATTATTGCCAAGATCCCTGAGCAGGACACCTTCTCCTCATCTCCAGACCTGGAACTGTGGTTGGAAGATCTGTGGGAGTTCCTCAATGGCACCCAGGTTGAAATTGAGGATCCAGCATTCCAACAATTACCACTCATTCCAACCTACAACCCAGCAACTCCCACACGAATCTCTTTCCAAAAACTCACTGGAGGCGAGGTCATTTTCAACCCTCCCGCAGACACACCACTTGATGCATGTGTAGCTCTGGGGATGACGCTCGTCAGGGCAAATGATTGCAAAGGGAATCTTCGTGAGGTCATCAGATCTCGTGGCGAACAGTCCCTAGGAATTCACCGTACCATCATCCGTTTTTTCATGGATCTCCCTTCTGGCAAGATTCCACGCCGTTTTCAGAGTCTCAACCACCAGCTCCACTTGGAGTTTTCACGGTGGTTCCGAGGAGAGCTCCGTGGCAACTACTACTCTCTACCAGATGCAGAGAGGGCAATCGTTCGGCATCTCCCACTCTGGGAGCCCGTACAGGTTGGCCTCGAACCTCCAAGATTCACTTCCGCGAGCGAGGCCCTCATAATTCCGGAAGGTGTTAGCCCCGATGTCGTCCAAACGTGGGCTACAGGATCAACACAGGCACATGCATACGTCCCCGCTGACTACCTCTTGACCCTTATGGAGAAGCCGGTCACCCTGCCACATTTTTACACATGTCACCTGTCATTCCCGCTTGTCATGAGCACTGTAACACCAATGTACGTGTCACTGCTGACGGCAGTACTCCATTCACCGAATCCACGGCCGTCGATCCTCGTTCCCAACACCAATGGGAGAATGTCACAATCCCGTCAACTCTATCTCAGCTCTAATGTAACCTTCGCCAATGGCCTTGCATCGAACAGAGCGAAGTTCCTCCACCCCGACCTCAGGGACCTTGAAAGACAGCTATGCGATTGGGGTTTGATCAGCACCATCACCACAACTTCTTTCGAAGCCTGTGCGTTGGCCATCCACCAGGACGCCGGAAGAGCGGGTATCCTGACCAGGGCCTTAACGGTCTTTCGTACCTATGACACTGAAATGCCACCCAAACTACTTGGTGACCGTGATTCTCAGAACGCACTACGAAACTTACGTTTCATTCCCCGCCGCATGGGTTCCATTCGTTACGGGTCCATTCTGACAGATCTCCACCACTCTCTCCCAAGTATCGTATCGCCCTCCGAGATACTGAGCCCAAATTTTGTCAGCATTGCGTGGACCCAACGTGGAACGTGTTTTGAGGAGCCCTCGGAAGAACTCCTGTTGGTTAACGCCTCGGTCTGGGAACCAACAGTCCCAGAAGTCGTACGTATCCCCTTCTCTGGCCTGCTACTCACTTCTCACTATCCACCCCTAGATCGAGCACCTCCGCGTCCTTTCCACCGATATCGCACCCGATCTTCCATGCAACACCGAACTGATCGAGGACCTGAAGGCGACGTATTCGTGGCTCGCTGCCCGTGGGAGCGAGGCAGAGGAGTTGTTAGACTACAACCAGGACAACTTGTTCCTCAACGTCGACAACCCAGTCTCGGAATGGAGATGGAACTCCGCTTCTGAGCTCCTCTTTGATGAAAGGGATTCTTCCAACCCGCGCCGCGTGAGGCGGTTTCTGAGGAACTACAGCGGGCTCTTGCGCGCCGCAGGGGTTAGGGAGATTGATCATGTCTCTGTTCCAGACGACCTCCTGTGCGAAGATTCGCATGAGACACGACTAACACGGATCAGAAGCAGTTTCAACGAAATGCGAGAAGCAGATCAGTTGACAGATGTTGTCCTCACCACAAAGGACGGTACAGCGTTTTCGGCCCACCGGGTGTTCCTCGCTGTGCAATGCAGGTATTTCAGGACTTGCTTCGGACCCGGCGGCTGGAGGGAGTCAAGGCTCTCGGAGAATAAAGTTGGGATTCCTGTCGAAGATTATAGTCGAGAGTGCCTCGAAGCGGTCTTAGGTTCGTGACCGCGCTCCTTGGGATTGAGGGATACTGACAAACCACGACGGCTCTCGCAGACTGGATGTACAAGGGATCATACGATTTGCCAGCAGAAGAGCCGGAGAGATCGGACATCCTTGAAGAGATGTATAGGCTCGCGCACTACTGGGACCTTGTCGATTCGGACCTGTTCAACGGGCTAACCCGTGAATTGATCAAGTCGATCGGCACGCAAACGTACTGCAACTGTGCGTCATGTCAGGCCTACCCCTCTTGAATCCAGTGACTAACTATACGGTTCGCGTAGTGAGGAAATTGGCAGAAGACTTGGGCTTGGAAGATGGACCGTTAGCGGAGAAGTGCAAGGAGTTCGAGAGAAAGAATAGGTTGGTGCTTGCCGAGAGTCGTTAGGCCGTTTGTTTTCCAGTGTACAGTACGATAGCTCAAAGTTCGATCCCACGCAGTGTAACGAGAAATGATCTGGATTAGACGTATTACGCATTATGTATCCAATAAGTAGACCGGGGGTTTACTGACTATAGTGGGTGATGTATGACACAGCAAGGGTGAGTGCGAAAGCGGCAGAGTGAGCCAGGACAACGTGTGCAGAAAGTCTAAGCACGGGCGCTGGCATGGAAAGTACTTTTCGAAAGCGGCAGGGAGGGGTACAGCGGTGAGAACGGGAACCCAAGGGAATGGACTAGGAGCCCAACTATAAAGACTTTTCGCCCCACCTCAGGATGCCTTCATAGACCCAGAACATCACGGCGGCGTTCGGCACAACCCTCATCAAGTGTGCGCTGAGTCCACCGTACAACGATCTGGCGCCCTCCTCAGCAATCACGAGGCGGAGAGTTTGAACAAGTCCGGTATATTTTTTGACACCGTCGACCATTGGTTGTCGAAGTCGTGTCCGAAGTACCTAGTGGGGAAAGGACCGTAAACACCGGCACAGGCGATATAAGGTAAATCGGAGGGCACCTCGTGAGGGTATGTTATCAAGCTGGCCACACACTTGGCAGTTCCCGCGCTACCAAGCATCCCTGCCCACTCTTGGAAACCTCCCTTGCCTTGCGACTCGGTGTTGAGCCGCTTCAGCTTCTCGTAGAGGACCCACTGGATGGTGCCCTCAGTGACACCGAGGTAACTCGCGCTGAGCCCCTTGTAGAAGCCACGAATCCCTTCCTCCCTGGCAATTCGCTTGACCATGTCCAAACTAGAGACGAGGGACTTATTGGGGGTCGACCGCACAGCATTCGCGTGGTCCGCCGTCAACTGTAATCGGGTTTTCACTACCCAGATTGGGTTGGTGGCAGTTCCGGTCACGATGCCCGCCAGTGCGGCGGCGGTCAAGTGGACATAGGAGTTCTCTACACCGTTGTTGAACCGTTGGGCAATGATCTGCTTCCCGTTTCCGTAGGTGAAAAAGTTTATCGACCGGGCAGGGACTACCCCAACGAGCGTGGCTCCAAGACCCTTGAATAAGGCGCGAGGGGATTCATCCCTGTAGATATCCCTTTAGGATTTGTTAGTCGCAGGGCCTGTACCGCAAGATTCATCCGCTCCACGCACCGTATGATATGGGTGGTCTCCACGAAATGCCTCAACAAACCCGAACGACCCTGCGGTATTGTCAGAACCCCGCCGTTCATCCCATTTGCGACGACATTGACAGCAATATGGGTCTCCCTGAACAAACTAGACTGCAGCCTCGTCTTCACCACGTCGAATGGGCTCGTCACGATGGCTCCGGCCATGCCACCAATCCTGGCGAAAATGGCGTGACGAAGGGCGTCAGGATCCAGACCTTAGGTGCCAATGAAAGCGAGACTCACGCTCCGCCCACAAAATGCTGCCAGGACTTCGCAGGGACCCATTTTGACTGTGCGGTGTCGGACATTGGCAACTTGACAGTGACGGTGGCACGGGAGGGAGGATGGTTTGGTCATGTGATTCGGACTCTATTTTCCGACGATCGGGTCGTACCGTGAGCAACCGAGCAACAGACCAGCCACACGGCGGAGTGGATGAGCGAAGACCGTTACGAGCCCACAATACGGCACGGTCAAAGGGTTATCTGGTTCGACTGCAATTTAAAGACCACAGGTTTATCTGTTACTCGTAATCTGTTACTCGTAGGTCAACCCAGTCTCAAAGGTATGAACACCAAGCTCGTCACCCATCGCCTCCGGATCCTGCCTTCCCTCAGGGACCCAACCCGATGGCACGTCTAGTTCCCAATCTCTTTTCAATCTCGCGAAAACCGCCTTGAAGCTCGACGCTGCCCCTTTCTCCTGGACGAACGCCAGCGCGAGGCCATGACCATCGACACCAGTCGGACCTTGCGCATCACTCACCCTCCGAATCTCCACCCTGAACCTCACAGGCTTTACCACCCCCATTGCTCCAGCAGGGTCCCTCGATTCGTCCAACCGACATTTAAGTAATCCCAAGTCTGCAGAGTGCGGTATGGAGATCCGGACTCCCATCTTCTCGAGAAGCCTTCGGCACTCCTTCTGGGTCGTAAACGCATCGTGAACTGAGAACAACGAGAGGATGGTCGGTTTGAGTCCAAAGAGTCCGAAGAACCCTCTCTTAGGAATAGTCTCTGCAGGAATCCCGTCGAGGCTCGTCTCTGCATCAGAAAACAGAGGAGAGCCAGCATCAAAGGTACTTGCTCGTTTTCTGAGCTTGTTCTCCGTTGGTTCTAGCACTCGAACCCGTCGGTTGGATTTAGTCTTTTTGTCCTGAGACTTCTTCAAGGAAGATTTCTTCACGAGAGGTTCGTAAGCTCGATTCTCTTTATCGGTCGATTGTTTGGTCCTGGTCCTCGTGGAGTGGCGGCGCAGGACGAGCGGCTCTGTATCTTCACGGAAAACCTGCACCGCTCCAATCGTCGGCGTTACCAATGGAGACAAGAACCGATCCTGATAAGTGCGAGGGCTTGGAGGATTGATGGCGGGGAGGAAACGTTGGTCGAACTCTACGCTGACAGGGGTGGGGGCGAACGAACTCGGTGTTGCGGAAGAACCGGTGGCGTCGCTGTAAGCCCCTGGGGTGGGGGGCCAGCTAGGGTTCGGGGATGTGGCCGGGGAGACAAGGCCATTAGCCCTCAAGTTCATGACGTTGAGATGATCGGCAACCTGCTGAAAGAACTGTTGGATTCGAGCGTCCTGCATCTCGGGAACGTTCAATGGTGGAAGGTTGAACGCCTCCCATATTGGTGAACCAGGTGCCGCCGGAGAGACCGCGGGTGTCGGGCCATAGTCCGCGAGGGGCGAAGCATAGGGCGAGCGTTTGTTAGGGGATGCTGAATGTAACATGATCTCTGGGACAGGTGCCTTCACGCGTGACTTCCGAACCCGAGAGGGGGTAGGGGGCGACGGGCGGGGGATGTCTGGACCCCGAAGAGGAGAGGCTGGGCGGACGGAATTTCGCTCGTAGTGCGTATTTGGGGTGCTGGTGCTTAATTCTTCCTCCTCGTCATAGTTTTCCATCCTCCGAGCACGGTACTGTACAAGAAGATGATATACGGCCTTCTCCCAAGTCTGTTCGGAGTTTATGAGCCTTCGAATAAGCTGTTGGTCAGGGGTGTCATTCCAGAGAGTGCGTAGGTTGTCGAACAGATCGGGGTCGATATCCGATGGGCGGCCGATAGGTTTGGCGATTTCCAGAAGATCAGGAACGCGAGCGCGAGTGGGTTTTGGCGGATGAGAGGTGAAGAAGGGGTGAGCAAGAATCTCGGCCATAGTTATTCGCTTTTGCACATCCTTTTCAAGCATCCGTGAGATAAGGTGCTCCGCCTGCCTGTCAATGTGTGATGGAATCTCGAATTTGGCTATCTTGACCTTCTCTAGGAGCGTCGCAAGGTCGTCATCATCGAACGGAAGCCTCCCAGCAAGTAAAGCGAACAGGATGATTCCGCAAGACCAGATATCCGATGCTGAGCCGTTGTATGGGGTCCCAGCGACAACCTCCGGAGCGGCATAGTGAGGGCTACCGCAGGCAGTCCTGAGCAGACCGTTGCTATTACTCTTTTGCCAGGCGGCCATACCAAAGTCAGCGACCTTGATGTTCTTGTTGCCGTCGAGCAGTAGATTCTCCGGTTTGAGATCTCTGTGAGCGATATTGAAACGATGACAGTAATCAACGGCAGCGATGATTTGTTGGAAGTAGCCCAGAGCTTCAGAAGTCGAGAGCCGGCCGTTTTCGCAGATGTAGTCGAAGAGTTCCCCGCCTTCAACGTACTCCAGAATCAGATAAAGCTCGGTAGAGGTCTCCCAGACGTCGTAGAGCCGCATGATGTTCGGATGGTCGATGAGTTTCATGATAACGATCTCCCGTTCGATTCCCAGAAGAATCCGCTCGTGGTCCTCGGCGAGGCTGTTAAGAGACATGCGAGAGTTGACAAGAGCGGTTTTCGAGACGATCTTAACGGCGGCATATTGTTTGGTCTTCATGTGCCTCGCAATCCTGACCCTCCCTTCACAAGAATCAGTAGAGAACTTTTTTCAAGGGCGGTGTGGACGAACCAGAGCTGCCCTTCCCAATCGTCCGGCCGATCTTCCAGAGACCAATCATGCTCGGGTCGTGTGTCTTCCTCCGCTGCAGGGAATTGAAGGGTTCTTCGGTAGCCATAGTCTGCACAGAACAGTGGGGAAAGCCGCCTGCGGGTTCGTAGTCTGTGTGTCGAAGTGAGGGAGTGAAGGTTGTAGAAGAACCAAGGACGAAGTTCAACCTCAACGGTCTCAGGCCAAGAGAGATCAGGTGACTTTATGAATTCTTGTCACGTGTACCCGGTCGCGTCAAGGTCATTTCGCGCTTTTGGGGCGTGAGCCTCGTCTGCAACCTCCATGTCCTCCGCCGAACCTCAGCCCTCATACCCTCCGCCGATTAGGGCGCCGTCGGTCGAGGTCGATATCAACTTCCCGCCTCCCCCGCAGAACAAGGAAACCGCGCCATTCTCAGTCTTATCATCCTTGTTCGAGAAGCTTCAAGGAGAGCGGAAGCCAGAGAAAAGGCACAGGCTCCTAAATAGCTGGTTCAATGTATACCCTCTAGCCGTGTTCTGCTGCGTGCTGAAGTTGACCGATCTCGCAGCACTGGCGGAAGGAGAAAGGATACGACCTCTACCCCGTTCTTAGGCTCATCTTGCCATATGTGAGTCAATCGCCCACCTCGTATGCCTCAGTGATTGAAGTCTTTCTCAGAGAGATAAAGAGCGCTCCGTGTATGGTCTCAAGGAAAAAAACCTCGCCAAAGCGTACATCAGACTCATCCCGCTAGGGTTGAAGGACCCTGATGCATTACGCCTCCTTCAATGGAAACGACCGACGGAGAGAGAGGTGCGGGAATTAACCCCCGAACCTTCTCGGACTCAAACTCTTCTCAGAGATCCGCCTCGGGAGATTTCTCGTCGATTCTCTACGAGGTGATCGGGAAACGCTCATCCGTCATCCAAGGAACCCTCACTATCGATGATTTGAATCGATATCTTGACGAGATAACCGAGAATATAGGAAAGCAAGATAAACAATCGAAGGTCCTCCAGAGGATCTACAACCGTGCGACTCCTGATGAACAGCGGTGGATCGTCCGCATAATTCTCAAAGGTAGACGCCCACCGTTTCACCTTGATGGTTCAGTCGCTGACCTAGATCCACAAAGATATGACCATATCCGTTAAAGACACGACCGTGTTTGGCGTGTTTCACCCGGATGCACAAGACTTGTACAATACCTGCTCTGACTTAAAGAAAGTTGCTTGGGGTTTGTGGGATCCAAAAAGAAGGCTCGGTGATGAGGTACGGTACCCCGGTCCTTGCTTCTGGTATCTCGCTGAGTATCCGAAGGATAAAAGGGTATACCTATTCCGAGCTTTCACGCCTATGCTTTGCAGGCGACCCACGAAACTCGAGGATAGCGTCAAAGAGATGCAAGGGAAAACCTTCTTCATTGAAGAGAAGCTCGATGGGGAACGCATGCAACTACATAAACGCGGCGACGAGTTCTTTTATTGCTCACGGTATGTGCGAATCCCTCAGTGCCTTACCGAGGTTAACCGGGTTACAGGAAGGGCAAAGATTACACGTACCTCTACGGAGGCCACGTGGGTGCGGGAAGCTTGACACCCTTCATCGCTTCTGCCTTCGACCCGAGAGTCGACGAGTATGTCATTCCACACCAAGCGTTCCCTCTCTGACACCGAGATAGGATAATCCTCGATGGGGAAATGCTAGTCTGGGACCCAATATCGGGCAGGAACCTCCCATTTGGCACCCTGAAGACCGCAGCTTTGGGTATATCACTCCGACCACCTTTGCAAATCCCAGACTGAACGCGTGTATAGATAGGTCGAAGAAGGAGTACAATCCCCGCCCTTGCTGTTTGCATTTCCAACTCCTCCGATGACCTGGTGTTAACCTTTAAGCTAGTCAAGGTTTTCGATTTACTGTACCTGAATGGCCAATCCCTCATCCACAAGTCATGCAAGTTTCGAAAGCGTAACCTCCGTACCTGCTTTACCGAAAAGCAGGGCCGTATCGAATTTGTGACTGAGTACCAGGGTAAGACTGCCAAGGATGTTCGGGAACGTATGGAAGTCGTTATGGGGGCCAGGGGAGAAGGTTTGATTCTAAAGCACCCCGACGGAGAGTACGTCCTGAATGGGAGGAACAAGGACTGGATCAAGGTTCGCTGGAGTGTCCCCTGCGTGCGGGATTTACAACTGATGTTTTTCATCTGAAGGTGAAACCGGAGTATATGGTCGGGTTTTCTGCCGCTTGGAGGATTGGATCGGAAGTTGACAATATATAGGACAACATGGGGGAGACTGTGGATGTTATCGTGCTCGGTAAGGGTGGTAACAAATCTTTAATCCTTCCGTCTCCGAACATTCCTTGCAGGCGGCGAATTCGGCTCAGGGAAACGCGGCGGGGGAGTGTCCACGCTACTCGCAGGGGTATTGGACGATCGCCACCCCGTCGGTCAGGATGGACCCAAGTAAATGCTCGCCATCGGCCGACCTGGGATGGAAGTGCTCACGATCCCCCAGATACAGCACTTTCGTCTGGATTGGTTCCGGTCTCTCCTTTGCCGACTTCGTGTGGATCAGATCCAAGCCCTGGAAGGAGTTCGACCTGAAGAACCCACCTTCGTTCCTACAGACCGTTGTTAAGGCGAACGATGATAAACCGGATGTGTACTTGGAGCCCGAGGAGTAAAGTTACCCCCTATCACCGTGCATGGATGCAATAATCAACATATCCCGTGTAGCTCGTTCATCTTAAGGGTGAAAGCGGCAGAGATAACACCTTCAGGTGAGTCCCGGGCATCCACCCGGCAGGGGTGTCATAACTGATGCGTGGTTTAGCGACGTTCCACGTTGGTTTAACAATGCGGTTCCCTAGGGCACTCGCCATTCGCGATGACCTAGACATTACCGACTGCCTGACTGCCTCTGGTACGTCACCAGATTCCTTCCTTCTACGGCTCCTTTCTCACAGACACTAGCGGTCCTCGATAGCGTTCGCTCGGACCGTAAGCGAAAGATGTCTGATGAGGCCCCCAAGTACGTTACACTCGCGTGTCGGCATTTCGTCCCTCACGTACTCCTCTAGGCAAGTGAAGAAACGCAAAGTAAATAAGGCAAAAAAGGTACCCCGTTGTCCTGATTAGCATATACAGCTGGTTGACGCGCCTAGCCATTGTTAATGCCCGAGTTTTCTTCAATAAGCCTCAAGGACGTACTAGTCGAATCAGATATATTCGAGGGAATGAAGTTCTGTACGTTGCCGGTCCAATGCAGTATACTCGAACGCTAATGTTCTGGGTTAGTGATCTCTCCCGACCCAAAGTCGCGCACTGCAGTGGAAGATAAGCGAGAGTTGATGAAGCTGTGAGGTTTTCGGATTGTACCACCCTGAGCCCTCTCATGAATACCCCCTCCCCTAGCGTGAAGGCGCATGGTGGCACAACAGCTCAGTTAGCGACTAATCAGGAATCGCTGTTCGTGGTTTATAGTGGCACCATTACCCGTAGGTCCTCGCCCATCGAGCCAAATTGTTCTCTAAAGGAGCGTCAACAGCACCCGACATTAAACGAATAATCGAGAAGACAGAATTTGATATCATACGACCACAGTGGATCCTCGACTGCGTACAACAAGGCGAACTGGTTCCGCTCAGGAAAATGTACTTCTTCCATGCTCCCCCGGCGCGACTGGAGGACGAGGAGTACGACCTGAGTGACAGCGAAGACGAATCTATACCGCGTGCGTCCACAATCTCGAGCAACCTAAACGATCAGGATGTGGTGGCTCGAGCTCTGGCGTTGTCGAGGGCTTCTGGATCGGAGCCAGAATCCGAACACTCGGAGTGGTTCAAGGTCGAACCCGACGACCTGAAGGTACCCGGGAAGGTCGACGACTCGGAGACCGAAGAGGACAACGACTCTGATAGCCATAATTTGAGCGAACCCGACACAGTAGAAGGTGATGACGACGATGAGTGGTTCTCGGTACCCAAGGAGAGTCAAGTGAAGAGCGAGGCGAAGGTTGCGAGCAGTTCCACAATGGGAACCAAGAGTTCCGAAGGATTCAATGTCGTCAAGGCCCCTCAGGTCCAGGGTACCACCGTAGGTTCCCCTCCTTCACCGGCCGTCACAAATGTTTAATCCCCATGTTCAGGTGAAGCAAGAAATTAAAGAGGAAGTGAAGATGGGAGAGGACGATAACGCAATGCAATATGACCAAGATATGATATTCAGGCATTTGTATGTTCATGACCCCGTCCCCTCCTTTCCCTATCCTGACATTGAACCATTCCATGAGGTGCTTCTACATCGACTCACCTTCCAACGCTCGAACGAACGGGATGCAGGTCAAGCCAAACTTGGAGAACGAAGATGCGATAAGCGAAGGGTAAACATCTCTTATTTAAAGGGAACGCCGGCGAGGTTCACCGACATAAACAAACCCATAGGCTTGAGAAGGTGGCGACTATGATAACCTCCAATGGCGGTCGCGTTGCTAGGCTGGACGAGCCTAAATTGACACATATCGTTGTGGATAGGCGGGATGCAAGCCGGAGGTTGGAGCTCATGAGGCGAACGTCCAAGTACGCATTGGAAACATAACCTCCCTGGGATGTCCGTCTAACCTTTGCGTGTCCCCATAAGACCAAAACGCAGGTACCTGGTGGTCAGCGAATTCATCACCGCGTGCTTGGAGGAATCTACTTTGCTCGATGAGGAGGGTCAGTTCCCGTATCTCTTCAACTCGGTTCGGGCTAACGGACTCCCAAAGAATTTGTACCCTAATCCAGTGGTACTTGGGTGAGCACTGAGCGGGATCGGAGGTTTCGGTAAATTTCATTTGATTCAGGTCTGTTTGCCTCAGGGAGGAGGCTGTACCCTACGTACTGGATGGATGTATAGACTCGTTAACACAGCTACCGATCGTTAATGGAACAGAACAAAAGGAGTTGTTCCGTGACAAGTGGGATGGGAGTTAGAGAAGGGTGGTTCCGGAGGAGGTCAACCTAGATGGGAGGGAATGATGGGAGGATGATGGCTCGGGGAGAATTACTCCAGGGCATCCTGGTGAAGAAAAGGAGCTAGAACGGGGTGGAAAACATCAGCGACAAAAATACGATAAGACAAAACAATGATCAGGTATAAGTATGGTAAGTTCAGATGGGGAGAGTAGATCAAACGATCGAAGGGGGTGGCGATGGGGAAGGAGAAGCGCGAGCGTTGCGTCTAAAGACGATAATGTACATGGTTAGGAGGGGAAAGGTGGGTAAAAACACAGGTGACACTCATGACACGAAAAATCAAAGGGAAAGATGGCCCAACGCTGATGAACACGGAGGGAGCGTGTTGATCCATGGCATCCATAAATGCTGCGCGAGACCCTAGCGGCTCGAATAGCGCGGGGGTACTTCACCACCACCCCGTTGCCCCAGGACTCGGTGCCCCTGGGCTCTGGTACAACAAGACGCCCTTATTCTTCCCGAATAACCCCACGGGACTGCTGTAGAGATCCTGATCCCCAAACCTCCTCAACTCTTCGTCTAATACAGCTCTGGGATCGTGAGGGTCGAATACGCTCTTGGATGGCGAATTGAAGGGGGAATCTCCTGTGAGAATCGAGAATCCGGGGCGCTTGTTTGGTGTAACCGGGGGCGGAGGGAAGTATTGAGGCGGGAGTAGGTTTGAGCGCGATGGACGGGAAGGAGTCTTGGGTGCGTCGGGGGAAGCGAGAGGAATGGTGATCGTGGATGATGAGACTGGAGGATTGAGGTAAGTGGATGGACTTGTACGCAAGCCGCGCGAAGCGGTTGGGGACGCTGGAGACTCGAGCCTCCTGGTCGACGGGGTCTTTCTTGGAGGCGTCGATGGAGGCGCAGGCGGGTGGGGGGGTTTCGAAGGCTTGGACGATGGTTCACCGGGCGGGTGGTTCTCCTATCACAGTAGTTTAGCACAACAATGCCGGGAATTAGTATGGCGGGGTTTACCTTGATAACGGACGGCTTTTGTGGAGGATCTGAGTCCAGAACGTCACTTCTTAGCAGTGTCGCCAAGGGTTCAATGCCATCCGACCCAAGCATAGCTGGCTCTTTGACAATTTCGACCGCATCATCGAGGCCCGTAGTCTGGGAACTGGTGGGTTCCTTGAGAGATGTCACCGGGCTCGAAGAGAAACCGGTACTTGGGATCAACTCAGGAACAGGTTGCGAAGGGGACTGGGACGAGGTCGCCGTGGTCTGCACGTGGGGTTGACCGTATGAAGGAGGCGGATGCATTGCCGCGAAATACGCAGGGTTAGGGTAAGCGTATGGATAACTGTATGCGCTGTAGTATGGTTGCAGGTGAGGGTTCGCGACCATCGACGCCGTGTGTGGATGGTAGTACGGGACAGGCACCACGGGCGGTCGTTCCAACTTAAACCTCTTGACTGGTGGCTCGTTGGACGTTTCTGCCCTTCGCTTCCTCGGCCGGGGCTTTGACTTGGCGTTGTTCATGTCTTCACATAACCTGCGATCAAAGCCTCCGCCCTCAAAGCATGGTAGATCCTTATCGAGGATCGCCCAGAGCGATTTGTTCTGCCCTCGCTGCACTCTGCGGAACACGATTGAGGTGCTCAAAACGTGACGAATGGAGTTCATCCAGATCTGATCTGTTCGCTTATAGTATGGGTATACCCTGGATATCCACTCGTAAATGTGCTGGAGGCTGAGGCGATGCTCCTTCGAAGACAAAATCGCTTGCCCGATGAGAGCGGCATACGAGAGGTCCGGTTTTTCCGCTGGATAGGGACCAGGTGGGATGACATATGGAACTTCGTCGTCATCGTTCGATGGAGGCCCAGGAGACGAGACCACATTGATGATAGGCGAAGAACACCTCGGCGGGGTGGAAGGCGGCGGTGAAGAAGGTGGAAGGGGGGAGGTAGAACGGTAGGGTGTCTGGGAATCGTTGAGTAACAAGGGTCGGATATCTTTGTTTACACAATTACCTTGAATTTTAGTCTCGATGGCTGGTGTGCGCCCTGGAAATATACAAGGGGCTGTTCCGGGCAGATTCACGTTAGAAGCGCGTGCCGTTTATAACGGTAGACGCAACCCACCTGTGTTTCAGTGTCTTGAGGTGAGGGTTCGCGCTGGGGATCGCATGAAATGGAAGTAGAAGGTCCGGACGATACGGTGGCCGGTTGGGGGGTGGGTGAAGGCGGGCCCATGGCGTTGCTGTCTCGCCGACCGCGCTTTTCCTTCCTCGCAAGCTTGTTCTGTCGTTCGATGATGGCCTCCATCGTGTCTTGCTTGTGCAATCCAGTGCTGTGCCGTGGCTTGACGGGTGTCTGCGGAACGGCGGACGCGTTCCCGTGCGAGGAGGCTCTGGATCTTGGCTGGCGTGAGGATTGACCGTCTACCCCAAGGCTCGCAAGCCCAGTAGTGTCTTCAGGAAGCGGAGGGGACGTGGACTGCGTCGTGAGGAATTCCCGCATTTGAGAGGAGTGTCTCTGGAGGTCTTCTCTGGTCATTCCGAGGTGCTTGAGTAGTTGGCCGATGGGGGAGTCTGGGGCATTGCGTCGCTTGTCAGCTTGGCCCATAGCTGAGTACCGCCCGTGTCGTCGTCGCAGTCGTTGTCAAAAGGATGAAGGGGAAAAGAAGAAAAATCTGGCAGTGAAATAAGGGGCGCGGTGATCTGATCACTGGGAAATTACTGAACGGCAACCAATGGTCTACCACAATCTAAAGGGTATTCCTCGTCTTTTTCGTCATTTTCCCCCGTCGTTGACATCCTCCATGTTCAGCCCTCATCAAGGGTATCCGAGCCTGCAAGGTGATGTCCGCGCTGGATTCCATTCACGACGATGACGACCAACCAGTACACAGACCGTAGCAGATGAGCGAGCACTCGTCAAGCAGGAATCGGCCGCAATCCGGGCGTCGTTCAGGGAGGAAGACTCGTATATGCGCTACAACAATGTAGCAAAACTTCTCTATATCCATATGCTTGGGTCCGAGGCCCACTTCGGTCAAATGGAATGCCTCAAACTCGTCGCAAGCCCAAGGTTTGCCGACAAGCGGTTGGGGTACTTGGGGATCATGCTGCTGCTGGACGAAAGCCAGGAGGTTCTCACTCTCGTCACAAACTCCCTCAAAAAGTGCGTGTTTCCGAAATCCCGGAAGGCGCTATGCCTCACCCGCCCCGCAGCGATATGAATCACGCCAACATGTACGCGGTCGGTTTGGCGCTTTGCACGTTCGCAAATATTGCTTCAGAGGAAATGTCCCGAGATTTGGCCAACGAGATTGAGAAACTCCTTGGATCGACCAACACTTATATCCGGAAGAAGGTTCGTGAAATCAGCTATCCTACGAGGAACCGCTTCCGATCTCCCTCCACAGGCGGCACTCTGCGCCCTCCGTGTGGTGCGTAAGGTGCCGGAGCTTACGGACCACTTCACCGCAAAAGCCAAAAACCTCCTGGCGGATCGAAATCATGGTGTCCTGCTTTCTTCAATAACACTCATGATTGAGATGTGCCAAGCGGACGAGAATGTCCTGAACGAGTTCCGAAACGTGCGCAACCCCCACCCAAAACAATGGCCTTGATTCACATCATCTCACACAGGCCGTCCCCGTACTTGTTCGACACCTCAAAGCACTTGTCACGACAGGGTACAGCCCCGAACACGATGTCTCCGGTATCACCGACCCCTTCCTCCAAGTCAAAATCCTCCGCCTTCTTCGAATCCTTGGAAAAGGCGACGCCCAGGCAAGCGAGACGATGAACGACATCCTTGCCCAAGTCGCTACCAACACCGATTCCACCAAGAACGTCGGCAACTCCATCTTGTACGAGACCGTTTTGACCGTCCTAGAGATCGAGGCAGACGGTGGCCTCCGGGTTATGGCAATCAACATTTTAGGAAAATTCTTGAGTAACAAGGATAACAATATCAGGTAAGAAGCCACGATATTCCTATCATATTCAGTGACCGATCACCGCGTCTCCCAGATACGTGGCCCTGAACACGCTCAACAAGGTTGTATCTATTGACACCAATGCCGTACAACGGCATCGCAATATCATCCTTGACTGTTTGCGAGATAGCGATATCTCCATCCGACGGCGGGCGCTGGAACTGTCGTACGCACTGATCAACGAATCCAATGTCCGGATCCTCATCCGAGAACTGCTGGCTTTCCTCGAAGTCGCGGATAATGAGTTCAAGTTGGGCATGACTACTCAAATATCCCTTGCGGCGGAACGGTTTGCTCCTAACAAGAGGTGGCACATTGATACAGTCCTCCGCGTTCTGAAACTGGCAAGTTTCATCGTCTGTTTTGCACAACTCTCCCTGATTCCTCGCCTAGGCAGGGAACTACGTCAGGGAAGAAATTCTGTCTGCTTTCATCCGCCTTGTAGCGCACACGCCGGAACTCCAGGCGTACACCGCGTCGAAACTCTACACCTCACTGAAGTCTGATATCTCGCAAGAGTCTCTCACTCTCGCTGCTACTTGGGTCATCGGTGAATACAGCGAAGTTCTGCTTCAGGATGGTTTGGTGGACGAGGATGCCCCCAAACCGGTATGTCCAAGTCCTACACCTGTGGCTCAGGCTGATGAATGCCATCCCTTCCTCCCAGATAACCGACGTTGAAATTCTGGACCTGATCATCTCCATCCTCGACTCTCCATACGCAAATTTCCTCATCCGCCAATTTGTCCTCGCCGCAATCACGAAGATGTGCTCCAGACCGACAACGGGCCCCGCCCAGCAAGAACGCATCGTTACCCTCATTGCGGGATATACCACCAACCCTGAGTTGGAGATCCAACAGCGTGGCGTGGAGTTCGCTAACCTATTGTCGTTGGGTGAATTGAAGTCGGGAGTTTTGGAACGTATGCCAGCGCCGGAGTTGAAGGCTACCGTTATGGGACACGGTTCGTTCCCTCTTGTCCGGACCACGCTTCAGTCATTGAATTGGGTGTAGGTAACAGCGAGAACAAACCCGTCGGGTCCACTCAAGGTGGCGATCTATTGGGCGGGGATGACATTGCAAGCCCCCCCTCAAGCTCGAACGGGATTCCGCAGGTGGCAACGTCAAACACTCAAAACCTGCTCGACGAGATTTTCGGCAACTCTCCGGCCACAGAATCAACGCCGACAGTCCAAACCCCCGTCCCGGCCACTCCCGCATCCCCACCACCAAAACCACGGAACGCGATCGACGATATCCTGGGTTTATTCCCAACCTCTACTTCGACTTCCCCGCCGAATCCGATCAACACGACTGCACCTATGCTCAGTGGATTGGGAAGCGACTTGGTCTCCCCAACGTATGGTGGCGGATCACCGATGCCCACGCCCATACCGCAATCCGCGTTCTCGTTACCTCATACTCCGTCCCCACTTCAGCAGCAGCAACAGAGACTGACGACTTACACTGCATATGAGAAGAACGAGTTGAGGGTCACGCTGACCCCACAAACGAACCCGAACAGACCCGGGATCGTCAATGTGTTGGCGCGGTTCCAGGTTACGGGACAAAATGTGGCTGCTGGGCTTTCGTTCCAAGTCGCAGTACCAAAGGTTCGCTCTCTTCTGGGCTTCTCGCCGACGGCAGGATGCGCATTGATATTCTTACTCGCCTCGTAGACTCAACAGCTGCAGATGCTGGCGATATCAAATCCAAACGTGAATCCTGGCAGCGTTGAGACGCAACAAATGCAGATCAAGGCTCCCGTTGGCGTGCGCTCTTTTCCCCCCACTCCTGATCCCCGATAAGCTGGCTGATGGTGTACCCACGTCTACAGTCCCAGGTCCGACTGAGGTTGCGCCTCTCCTATCTAATCGGTGGACAACAGATACAAGACCAAGTCGATTTCTCAGGGTTCCCTCCAACTCTCACAACCGGTGGACAGTAAATTTACGACCCTCGCGATTGTAGCGTCGACCCTCGGTATCCTATGGTGCTGTACTCCCTACTCTCCCTTCTGTTGTCCTTCCCCACGCATTGTCAATTGTTGAATCTTGGGGTTATAAATCTGTTTTCTCACTTTTCGACTGAGAAGGCGGGAAGAAAAACGTATATTTTCGTACAGAAGTTATGATAGTAGTAATAGAAAAGAGTAAGCTACACACACGCCTACAGAAATAACGAGGAGCGACGTTAGTTCAGTAGGATTTAGACAAACATTTGCAGGGGGTGTCGATCGTACACGTTCTGCCCTTCGCTCAGCTCGCCGAGGTCTGGGTAGAAGGGTACGAGGGCGTCCTCCGCTCCAAGGTACAACGAGTTGTAAACGCGCCAGTACACCTGAGGCAAAACCGCATCAGTCAAGAGAGTTGTTAATGGTGATGGGGCTGACACGTACCTCGCGAACCTTCCTGGCAGGGTGGAACAAACCCTGAAGCACATAGCTCAACAGAATCCCGGGCCCGAGAGTGACTCTCATCGCGTCAATCGCGTCCATAACTGCCCCAATCACGTGTGGCGATGTCTCAAAGCAGTTCGGCCAAACGAGGTTCATCAAATGCAACATCGAATCCTCACACCCCAACCCGGCGACACCAAGGGCGATATGTTTGACGATCGTGCTCGCAGTCTGTCTGTGTACAAGATCGCGGTCGGTGAGCGCGTCTTCTAACATGGTCACAACAGAATCAGCATAGTACGCGGATTGCGGTCCGACATACTCGAACACGAACGACAGGGCTTTTAGACAACCGGTTCGGACGTTGAGCTCTGCCGTTCGGTATTCGTTGAGAATGGCTGGAATGCAGGTGAACGCTGAAGGAGAAGATATGGCCGGTGAGTCACAGGTGGACGTAGGACGGAGAGAGAGAGGGGGGGGATACTCACGACCGCAGGTTTCAGCGACGATACCAATCGCGACCGTACTGCACACTCGACTCTGTCGCTCCTGCACACGCAAATTCGTCAACAGAACTTGTAAAACGTCCTGGGGACCCAAACTCTTGGCGATATAACCGAACGAGTTGACCGCCGCACGACGGATGGCCTTCTTGTGTGCTTTCAACAGATCTAAAAGCTCGAAGCAAATTCGCATCCACTCCCTAGCTGGCACGAACTCTGCGCCACGATCAGCTGAAGGGGAGACGTTAGATCTTATTGCAAGTGAAGTGCGAGGGGGGACGAACCGATACGACCGATCAAGTTGATCGTGGATTCTTGCACCTTCTCATGTCGATTCCTTAGGATCGGCGTCATCCGGGGCACTGCAAGGGAGACGAGTTAGTTTCAACCTTTCACCAGGGAACCGCGAGTAGACTTACAAAGATCTTTGACGGGTGGGTTCATCTGTGTCATACCCACCACGTTCGCGATAGCGCCTTCCGCAGCGATGATGCTACCAAGCGTGTCGGGATACTCTTCACCGAGCTGTTCAAACAGCACTAATCCAAGCTTGTTGAGGAGTTGGTCCTCGCCGCACTGCTTGATGACGACGGCAAGGCGAGAAGTGAGATCGGCGGCTTGTTGACGAACTTTTGCACTCTTGTTGTTGAGACGCCAGAGGATTGTGGAGACGATTTGAGTAAGGTAGGGCTTGACGCGAATACCTAGATCGAGATATTGGCGGTGGGTATTCCGGAGGTGATAAGGTGAACTCACCAAGAGCGTTGACGACGGTTCCGAAACCGTCCAACATGACCTGGTCCTCCGTCGTCTGTTCCTGGAACGAATAGATGATGCCATCCACGAGCTGTACCTCCAACCGCTCATTAATGTCAGAAGCGCCAAGGGAGGCAACGACTTTGGTGATCGTCTCCATGACCATCTTTCTGTAGGGCTCTGCCTCGTCCTTCAAGTCATTCACGATCCTCCCGACGATCTCCGCAACCCCAGACTTCT
>Ga0307516_10001954_pt1 | contig 28217 bp, 39 predicted proteins | sample 19_EM_MG_FD_203310 | JGI IMG/M metagenome (GOLD analysis project Ga0307516, IMG submission 203310) | Populus trichocarpa ectomycorrhiza microbial communities from riparian zone in the Pacific Northwest, United States - 19_EM | ecosystem: Host-associated > Plants > Roots > Unclassified | place...
GCATGTTTCTCCACTAAGACCGCAATGGATTCTCAACCTGTAAAACCAGCCCACTGCAGAGAATCACATTCCGCCTGTGGAAGCACTCCAAGCCGCTCGCGAAGAGCTGTTGGCCATCTTCAAACGCAACTTTGAACAAGCGTCAACAGCCCGAGACTCTGCCGCAACAAGTCGATTCTTCAAGCTCTTCCCTGCCATCGGGTGGGAGTCGGAAGGTCTTGAGGCATATGCCACCTTTGTCGTCGATCTCGTGCGGGTGCGGGCCCCAACATCAGCTAAAAGTATGGTTCTCACCTTGTAAGTCGCGCTCGACACCACATTTTCTTACCTTATTTTTAATAGCGTCTTCTCCGCTTTACTATATCACAGCCTTAACGGCCCTATTCGAGAGCATCGCACTGATTGTGGATCAACACCAGCCGATCGTGGACAAATATTATGGAAATGGCAAGATGGATAATGTGGTTACGAGGCTCATTCAAGAGTGCGATAGGGTTGTGAAAAGTACGCTTGGTTCGTTTGAGGAGGAACGTGCAATGCAGCGGAAAGTTGGTTCTATGGCTCCCATGGATGGAGGGACACCGACTGATGTTGGCATTCAAGCTCTCGGATACAGGTGCCCAGACCTTGCAGGCGCTCAGCGCTCCGTCTTCCGTGGGGTTCAGGCCACAAACGATCGTCGACGAGGAAATTGTTGATGTCAAACAGATCGACAAGGTGTTGTCAGAGCTGGCAGCTATGTCTGGGAGATGGAACCTCTTCCGTAAATTCTTGTTTGACAGACTTTTGGTAATTTGTCCCTTTCCTCCTCCCCAGACCTTTCCGCCCGGTAACCACCTCTATAGGATTCTGATTCTGATTCAGAAACCGGGGAGGGCGCCACACATCCAGCCGGTAGACCTGACCCGGCGGAAGATGAGGGAGAACCAAGCGCTCCAAAAATCCCGGAAGAGTTTCAGATAATCGAATCTTCCCAATCACGGGAACTCTTCCGGACACTCCTTGAGACCTACTATCTCCCTCTCGAAATTTGGTACACAAGGAGTATTATTGACAAGGTAGTCTCCCAATTCGCCCGATTGCCGGGTAATTCTAACCTAATGTAGGCTCATCGACTCTCCAGTCCGGACCTTTCCCAACCACAAGTAATCACAACCACTCCAGATGACGTCTTCTACTTTTTGAAGGTTGTCCTGACAAGAATGTTGTCGACTGGGTCGACGATGGCCGTTGAGAAGACGTCCGAGTTTCTGCGGAGTATCATGGACAAAGACTATGCAAGTATCATCAAGAAGAAACTCGATGATGTCTACCGAACGGGTGGGGTATCCGGGGCCGGTGGGGTTCGTGGGGAAAAGGTCGAGAGGGAGCTGAGACAATCATTCATCGTGAGTGTCCATATGGGAGGGTTGCATACTTCCTGATCTGATGAAGTATTCCCTAGATCTTGCTGAATGATCTAGACGTTTCAGGTACACATATGGAACGTTTGATTCGAGATTTTGTGGGTTCCCAGACAATATCGCAGAATTTCCTGGATTTTGAAGTGTCAACTGTCCGGGAGAGCTTGTCATCCTTCACCACCCTGGTACCGAAGTTCAGGTCTACGCTGCGGGTGAGTTTTCCGACCCTGAGTTTGCACAGTTACTGACACTCTGGGGCAAGGCCGGGATTGAACAACTTTTCAATCAGCTCATGCGTCCAAAACTAAGAACGTTGATTGTTGACGTTTATCGGGACGTGTCATACGCGTTGGATGATGATGGGTACACAGCCGCGGAGTATCAGGATCTTGTGCGGAAGCGCTTCGTGAAAGCATGGGAAGGGCTCATCGACGGATACAAGGTGGGCAGGCGTTTCCGACCCTGGATCGTATCCAGTCCGAGGGACTAAATCATCGGCAGGACACTTTTACCGAGTCAAACTACCGGCTGTTCTTCGGCCTCGCACTTGAAGTGATTCTGAAACCTTGGGAAAAGGCGGTGCTCAGCTTGAAGTATACTGAGGTACTTTTTATCCTTCAACCCCTGGAAGATTCCTAACAGGTGACGGTAGCTGGGTGCAATACGGTTCGACCGAGATCTGCGTTCAGTCACGACGTATCTCTCTTCCCAAACTGCCTTTGGGGATGCTCGCGAGAAATTCACGCGGCTACAGCAGATCTCTACTCTGCTTAACCTCGACAGCGTACGTGGAGCAGGCCAGGCGAGGCAAGCGACTGACGAATTCTCTTCACAGGAGGAAGAGGTGGACCAATTCTACGACAGCTCGGGGATTTCATGGAAACTGACGCTGAGAGAAGCACAAGCCGTCGCCGGGTTGACAATATGAGACGATATCCTATGATACAACGTAGATGTACAGGGCCTCCCTGAATCCTCACGCTCTGGTATTAGCCCCGTCGGAGTGCATCCAACCTAGCTTGAAGAGAGTCTTCATCGGGAGTTCCCCCTCCAGTGTCTCCACCACCCGAGCCCGAATCGTTCGGATGTGAAGGGCCTGAGGTCTCGCCAAGTGCTACGGCCTGACGGGATGCGACCGGTGTTGATACTGTAGCCAACCCACTCGGTGTGTCCATCAACTATAAGGAGGTTTAAAATACCCGTGCCGTCACGGGGACCCCAGACGTACCTTCTGCGAAAGGTCAACGCCAATCTCATCCAAAACCTGTTTGAGGATCTTATCGCCCTCCTCTTCCTCGTCCTCCATATCATCCATGACGTCGTCCACGGCGTCGGACATCATATCCTCCTTCATGTCCATCATATCACTCTCCCTCTCAAAATCCATGAGAACCTTGGAGATCGCTGGAAGGTTCATGCCCTTGTTCATGGCAGCCATTGCCTACCACGATTGAATATGATCGTCGTTACCCGGTGAGTTAGGCGATAGGCAGGAGCGTACCCGAGTGGCTCCGCGCATGGCCTCCGCCATTTGTTGGTTCGACCGTAGAGTTTGTATACGTAGGCCAACAGCCTGAAGCTGGGTCCGCATTTGGTAGAACTTCTGGACGTAGCGTCGTGTCCGGACCAGATCCTTCGCCATGACTTTGCACGCATTCTAGTCCCAGCGTCAGCGACAGCGGACCGCGTTCGTTTTCCAGAGAGCTGACCAGTTGTCCATCCTTTGCGCTCTTCTTGATATCCGCAATGAGTTTTTTCTCGGACTGTTCTAACTTCGTCCGTTCCCGGTCAAGTTCCCGCTGCGCCTTCGCGAGAGAGCGCTGGTGTTGCCTCAGCCGTTCTGCGGGGGTGACTGTGCGCCCGAAGAGGGTTTCCTGAGCAGAAAGTTGAGCTGAGAGGTTCAAACCGGGGGTATAAAGTTGGGTGGGACCGCGGACTGACTATGATGTTCATGGCGGTGGGGATGTGAATTAGGTTTGGATGAAGTCACTTTCATACTCGATCTCGGTTCGTGGCCACAAGGATGATCCAGGACGAAAGCGTACTCAAAGACATCGGCGACCGCTGCTCTCATCAGGATTGCAAAGAATTCGATTTTCTCCAGGTTAAGTGCGACAAATGCGGTCACGTCTATTGCAAGAACCACATCTTGCTTGATCTCCACGGCTGCCCCGGTCGCTATCAGACAACTGGGGATGGTTCTTCCCGCGAGATCCAGAAGCGCAGCCGCTGCGCTCTCGAAGGGTGTACCAAGCTCAGCCTGGAGTCCTTCGTTGCCGACGCTACACAAACGGGACAACGACAACCAGCCCTTTGTCCAAACTGTGGCAACTCGTTCTGTATCGAGTGAGTTGTTGAGTGCCAGACCAAAAGTTAGCGGTTGACACATCCTTCCGTCGCGACCCCAGGCACAGGCATCCAACCTCCCACGACTGTACTCGAGACTTGGTGGTGGAGGCGGAAACCGCGAAAAACACCAAAAATGAGCTTGCCCGTTCGCTTCTGGCCAAGCATTTCCCGACGCCCACATCAAAGGCAACGTCCCATGGCCCGTCTGTCCAGGCGATACCCGGGAAGACCCCGAGCTCGGATCCCAAGAAGCTGGCCACGGTACAGAAGGTGCAGGCGATGAAGATGCGTCAGCGCGCCGTCCCTGGGGATCCAAAGGACAACACAGCGATCGTGTCTTTGGATCAGAAACTTCACGTCCAAGTCAAATTGGAGGGAAATAACGCCGTTTCTGTCCTGTGGTTCAGAAAAGTGAATGCTTCTCTCCGCGTTACCCGTACACGCCATTTCTAAGGCAGAGTAGAACCTAATCGTCGGGAGAGCTGTTGACCTCCTTGCGAGCCACTTTGAAGTCCGTCCTGTATGTGCGACCTCCGCTGGTACTGCGCGCGGCCTGTGTCTTAAATCCCTCGGTTTAGCCCCTTCAGCTCACTCCAGAAGGTGGAAACCCGCTGCTCCTCAACTCGGCGCTGGGTGAACAAATATCTGATGGAGTCTTACTGGTCCTTTCACGTACGGAGACTGTATAGTAGAAAGAGAGGGACAGAACGAAACATATATAGCACAAAAAAATACCCAAGGATCACCGCATGTACAAAGGAACACGAACATCCTAGGCTACCAGAGCCGCCAATCTTCTAAGATGAGGGACATTAAGGTATGCGGGGACGTAAGTTTCTAAACCGGAAACATCTCTTGGTAACGGGAGCTCGTATGGTCCAACCTCCTCGCTCTCAGGCGTAAGCAGGAGGTGGTCGTTGCGATCACCGGCCGCCACTCGAGCTGCCACGACTCGCAGGATGTCGGGAGAAATCGGATTCTGTGAAGGGCTTCAGTCTCCGCCACCTGCTTGTGAAGTGTCCGACTTACCTCGTAGTCAGCCACGTAGTAGTTGGTGCATAACCTCTGGATTTGCATGGGACTCAACATCCAGCAGACATCGTAAATGATGTCGATATCCGCAGCACTAGCCTGAGAGTAATTATGAGCACCGAAGGATAGCATTGGAACAGTGACCACGGGGATCATACCTTCTTCAGTTGCAGCAACTTGGTCGCTTGCATCAGGTGTTCTAGTTGCAGAGTACCCTCAGGCATGTCATGGGACTTGCACCACTCCTCGATCCGGGTGATGTTGTACTGGATTTGCATAGCTGGGCGTCGAGAGCAGATAATTAATGACTGATCAATCGGGGTTCAGGGATGAAATAAGCGCACCTCGCTTCCAAGAAGAGAAGTTCCTCCTCATCAACAAGTCATTGAAGCTCGTGACACCAATCAACTTGAGTAGCTCGGTGACGACTTGCTGCACTACTGATTCTTCCATGTAGAAACTCCTGAGTGCCTTCCACACCTTGTTTAGGAGGTTGAGGATGTCGTCCATGGTATGAGCCGGTGCACTGCTCGAACCCAAGAGCCTGAAGAGTCGTCCAGTTCCCTCTGAGCTTGTGAACCCAGGAAGGGACTGGCTCTCGATCAAGGCAGGGATGATCATCTTCGAAAGCTTCTTCTTGGTTTCCAACATCCAGGTATGGTAGATGTTGTACTCCAGGCTGTCTAGATCGTGCTTCACGACGGTGACAAGCCTCTCGTAGTCGGACCACTGGAAGGGGCGAATAGCACCCTCTTCACCCGGACCAATGCCTTGTAACATGTCACTCTCCGCCACGCAAATGAAGGAAAGCATCTCGTGGACGTTGGAAAGCCAGAAAATTCCTGGATCGATAGCATCCTCTCCAGAGAACGACTGTGCGATCGGTTAGCACCGTGTATGGCACGCCACAAGCGATCGCCCTCACCATGACATGTGTTTGAACGGTTTGCAACACACTGGCCAAGAACCTTTCGCTCTCCTGGATCAGGCCATACCTCCACATCTCGTTGGTGGTCAAGCTTATGAGGTTCGAGGGGAACAGGATCTCCTTGACGGCGGCGGGGTTCGTGACAGTGGGGCTGGGAATCTTGAGACTGCGAATAAGCCCCTCCAACACATCCTCGTCCAACCGCTTGACGTCCTGCATGAGCTTGATTTTCTCCTCAGCGGGATCGTCGTAGATATCGTCTAAACCACCATTGTGGCGGTAATTTTCGTCGGCCCCGTAGATGACCGACACAGACCGTGGGTTTGCGGCCTGATTTTTCTTTGCCATCATCATCAGTTCATCAGCGGAGGTTCGGTTATCCTGCACGATGTTGTAAGCCCCAGAAGCACTGTGCCTGCGGAGGTGACGAGGAGGGGGGCCGTTGGAAGTAGGGATGACGGTATCACCATTTGCGATGGGGCCATCGTGCAGCGGTAAACGGAGGCCAGGGGCGAAGGTTGGGGAAGTTGGCTCCACTCGTCCATGCCTCGAGAGTGTGTTGAGTGCGTTTGAACGGTTGAGCTGTTCTCGCAAGCTGCTGACCTCGTTCTTGAGCGTGGTAATGATCGAGTCGTCGGCGGACCGGGTTGGAGCAGCATCGAGCAACTTCTGCTGATTCTCCAACTGAGCGGCGCGTTGCTTCAATTCCTCCGTTAGCCGCTGGATAGCGTCCTCCTTTTCTACAGCCTTAGCCAACGCGTCCTCCAATCGCTTCTCTATGTCCTCCCTAGCTTTAAGCAACTCATCTCGGCGGGAAATCTCGGTACTAGCAGCGGAGACATCGACCTGTAGCTGCTTTGCGCGCTGGTCGGATTCTTCATGACGTCCAACCCAATGTTGAACCTGTTGTTCCAACTCCTCGAGTTTCTTTTGCAGCTCCTTCTTCTCTTCCGTACGCTTCTGCAGCGTCTGAGTAAGCTCGAAGACCTTATTCTCGAGTTTGTAAGAGATCTCCTTGAACTTGTTGACGGATCGAGCTTCGGCCTTGAGTGCCTTGAGTTCCTTATAAGCAAGGCGCCGGCGGATACAAGATTGCATCCAGATAACGTGCCCAACATCGCTCTTGTATGCCCGCCGGGCAAGTCTGTGAGAGTGGTCTAAGTGAAGGAGATGAATATAAGAAGCTTCACACTCACAAACCACGGAAGAGGCTCTGAAGGCGCAGAGCTGAAAAGTTGCGACGATTTTCTCGGAAAAGTTGTCGAGCCTGTAAACCGCGGATCCCTAAGGAGGATGAGACACTGGGTGAGAAAACTTGGTAATGTGATACTTACGGCCCTGGAGGCGAGTGACCGAGGCGGAGATGGCCTTGAAGTTACGCCTCTGGATGAACCTACGGATGGCGGTCTGCAGCTTCATAGCGGCGGTCATCTTGCGGACACCTTCCACGAATGCCTTGGCCATGATGACACGCCACCAGGTCTGAATCCTGATTGCAGCCTGCCTCATTCTTTGGTACTTCTTCTGAGCCATACACCTCCTCATGTTCTTCTGAATGACGACGACCAACGCGTTAAGTCTCTCGGAACGGAGGGATTCGAGAGCGGCCAACATTCCCGCCCGGAAAAAAATCTTTGTGAGACCATTCTGGTATTTGTCGGTGTCGTTGATTGTCCTCTCCAAGACCAGGGAACACAGCTTCTGGAGTTCAAGGTTCTGGATCATGGTGAACCATTCCGTAGAAGGGACAAGCATGTAGTATCTTGGGAACAGAGTTACAGCCTGCTTCAAGAAACCAGGGTTTGAAGGACTTACCGCTCAGCGAACTCTTCGTACGTCCAACGTGAGGGGTATCCAGCGCAACTGATACGGATAGTCTCGAGGACACCACAAGCTCGCAATTGGTTCAGCACCTGCTGAGGAGTAAATTCCCAAGCCTTCTTCGCTTCATTGGGTTTGATGCAACGGATATAGTGGACGTTTGTAACACCCAGTGTCTCCATCAAACTGCCCAAGGAAGCTTTGAAGATTGAAGCCTGGGTGGGTTTCCTGGCGACCATACCGGGGCGCTTTGATCCTGATGAAGTGCTTGAGCCAGCGGACATGAGAGACACGCGTCCAGGGTCGGGAATCAACGACGAGCGCCGGTTTCCGGTGTCAGATGTGGGCGTTGTGGGCTCGCTCCCTTTCGAGGAAGCGGCCATCGCGGAGTCGATGACCTCCTTCAAGAAGTTACTCTTCGTAGCTTGAATCAGCGTCATGTGCTCGTCGGGGACTGTATCGCGGTTCTTCTCCAGGAACCCTTCCACCTCGTAGGTAACGTCCAACGCGTAGTGGGCAATCGTGAACGCAGTGTTTCCAAAGCGGGGCCTCTTGAAAACCGCCTTTTTCTCGGACTTCGTGAGTTGCGTGTTGAGTTTCGTCAAGAAAGAGGCATCAGTACCAGCCGGCAGTCGAGACTCCTCATCGAGGAGGGCGAGAACGCCGAGCTTGCCCTCGATAACGTCGATACAAGGCTGGTTGTCCGAGAATTCGATGAAGGTCCAGCTAATCTTTTCACGGACGTATTCCTCTTGCTCAAGTTTGAACACGTGGGCATTGAACTGTGTTTCCGGGAAAAGTGGAGATAAAAAATGGGGCATGCGTAAAGCAAAGAAAATATTCGAACCTCTTGTTGCAACTTTTCGTTAGCATAGTTGATACTAAACTGTTCAAAGGAGTTCTGGACGGGGCAGAAAAGCAGAATCAGCCCAACAGATCGAATGTGTTGGGTCGTTAGATTCACAAACCTTTTTGAAATGCTCGAAACCGTAGATATCCAAAACGCCGATAAACATCTCCGCCCTGCCTGCCGCCTCGCCGTTTTCGCCAGCCAAACTCTCGTTGACGATGGCCACAAGCCATTCGAAAAGACAAGCATAGATGAATTTGGCTACGGAATCCCTGACACCGGTTGCCTGTGCAGCATTCAGAGAGGAGATGATCTTCTCGCTCCGAGTGGTGATCTGTTTCTTGACCGTCCACTTTTTGAAGTCCGCCAGGGGAACTCCGAGGAAGCGAGTAGCCATTTGGAGAGCAGGGTCAGTGTCATCGATAGCGGCATCGTTGCGCATGGCGGTAACCTTGATATTTCCAAGGTGCAGGAGGGCAGAGAGAAGCTTGAAAACGGCCCACTGCTTCTCCACACTGATCCCGATTGTAGAAAGGGCGTGTTGGGTTTGCCTGAACTCTTCGGCGTCGTCGACGCCGTTAATGGGGGTCGACGTCGGACCACCCTGCTTAAGGTAGTGGAATTTAGTAATGTCGGTATCGAGGCCCAAGTCCTTTCGTTCTTTCAGTGGCGCGCCAGCACATAATTGGTAGAAAATATGATAGTTTCGTTCCGTCAACGGTTGGAAGACCACACGCGAGCGCTCCAAGAGGTATGTCCGTATCCTTGCGCCACAAATTTCTTGCCTCCCGTCGAAAAGGATCTGCACAACGGTGTTGAAGATGCATCTGTGAGATGAAGTGTTCAGCTTACCTGGATATACTTTCCAAACCGTGACGAATTGTCGTTACGAGTCGTTTTAGCGTTACCGAAGGCTTCCAAGGCTGGGTTAGTCGCCAGGATCTGCCTCTCGACCTCACTGGCTTCGTCCAAGGAAACCTTGGTTTTTCCTTTCCCGCCGGCGGAAGGTGGATTTACGGAGGCGATATATCGCATTATAAACTTGGCTGATTCAGTCTTTCCGGCACCACTGTTTGGGAGTGAGCTTGCGGTGATACGCCAGGTGCGTGGAACTGTACCTCTCTCCGGAGACGATAATGGTCTGGCCAGTACCATCTTTTGCCATCGCCGTGTACGCATCCTCGGCGATAGCAAAAAGGTGAGGTTCTAACTCCCCTCTTTTCCTGCCGCTGTACGCTTGGATGACCTCGGGTCCGTATAGTGTGACGCGTTGGAACGGGTTGACGGCTATTAGCACGATTCCACTGTACGTGTATATACTATGCTGGGCGTAGCGATTTCGAATCGTGTGCAACACTAGACGGCTATATCAGCTATTCGGACGACAGAAAGGGCGCGAAAAGTCACTGACCTGAGGGTTCGTTTAAGTGTGAAAGGGTTGCAAGATCATCGGCTGTCTCGAGGAGAGGTGGGTTCCTCAGCGGAGGTAAGTCTTCTTTTCCGTCTTTGATGTCTTTGGCAGTGGTACCGATAGTGATTTCCTGTGGAAAACATGATGAGATATCCCGCTCGCAAATCTGGGGAAGCGATCCCGCCGCACCTTGCCGCGCTCGTCCACAAAGCCAAGCTTGAAAGAGTCGTCTGCGCCTCGAGTTACCGATGTAACTTCCGCGGATATCCAACCTTGTTCCTTGTCGGGGAACCAAACGCGGGTTCCTTTGCTGTAGATGTTTTCGGCCATTTAATCTCTCGGGAGCCCTAGATTATCTAAATCTTGATTTATGTGTCACCGCTTCCGCCGTAAATCGAGGAACTGACAGTGAAGGTGCTCCGTTTGCTAGAGTGGGTGTCGGTGGAGGCAGGCCGTCGTGTCGTGGCTGGCCTCGGGAGATGTATTCGTCGTTGCGGCCGTCAGGTCTCGTTGGATCCAACTTGGAGTTTGGAACTAGGTAGACCGTCGTTCCGTGTGAGTCGCTCTGACCGCGGCGAACGGATGGGGAGCGCGGATGGGGAGAGAAAGTCTGAGACAAGCGAAGAGGCGCTTGTCCCTCTAGACTGGACGGCCAACCCGAGTGATCTGCGTCACCTGCCGCTTGTCCGGGGACCACGATGGGTCGTTTTCGTAATGTCCAAAGAAAGACGAAAAAAATTCGAAAGGGCTCGTTGAACCCCACCTGCCATTATCCCCCATGTTCCGCTTGTCCACCATAAGGACCGCCCTCGTCAAGACCGGGCTGGTCAACAGGCGAGCGATTGCCAGGATACTTTCCACTCTCTTATGCTGCCTAGTCATCGCAATCCGACCATTTTCTGCCCTTGGGGGCCCATATGTATTCCTACTCCTCACAGTCAAAGAACTTATTTTTGCCATCCAAGAAAATCTTGCCCAACAGCTTGAGGGAACTGTCCTCAACGCCATGGGGGCACTCGTCGCCATCGGAATATCCACGATCGCAAAATACCTTGCCAACTTGCCAGCGACATACGTGGTAACAACCAGGACTATATCCGCCATTTTTTTGGTCTTCATTACGTTTATCGGTAAGTAAGCCTACCCGCCCAACGTTCGTTGCCCGCTAACTTTCGACTAGCTGGATGGGTCAAAAGCCGTCTACCCAGGCTACAACCTTCCATGCGGATTTGTTGCTTCGTTTCTATCTGGCTGCTAACCATAAATATTGGGAACGGTCCTGTGCGCACATCGCGGCACTGGGATCGGCCTGGGCTAACATACCTCGTTGATAGGCCTATTGGGAGGATTCACTCCACCTCATTTGGATCACGCTTGTGCCTGCCGCAGTTACGCTGGTAGTCAGCCTCTTCCTCTTAGAGTGGTCCTCCGCAGCGTTCGGCGAACACATCGTTGACAGCCTTGACATTATACACAAGTGCTTGGCCTGCAAACTGCGTGTCATGCTCGATGACACCCTTCCTATCGAGGTTTTTCAAGCAGAGAACCTAGACAAGGAGTTGGTGCGCAAGTCAGTTGCCTTGAATTCCGTTTACGAGCAGGCCGCATTTGAGATCCGGCTTGGACGTCTGAATGGTAAAGTTATATTGCGTGGTGACTTTATTGACGATTGCTCATAACGAATTAATTCCAGTCACATCTCTCAAACCGTTCATTGGGACAGTCGAACATCTGCGCCGAGAACTTGCATGGGGGATGTCGATACATAGGGCCTCCTTGTCTCTAATACACCCCGCGACTTTTCAGCTGCTCGCCACTCCAACGCGCCTACTCGGCGAATCCATTCTTCAGGGCATAGATTTAGTCCGAAGTATCGTATCTCTAACCTACCAAGGTGGTATCAAACCGTACGACTTCCGCGCAGAAAACCGCACAATCGTCGAAGCAGAGAACCAACTACTCCAGACGAAGACAGATGTCAGAAACGAACTCGAGAGGATATTTGAGACGCTAGGACCTAGCTATTCTCAACTCCCGCAAGACGTATGTGACCTCTCTCTCGCGATGATCTCGCTCCTACAGGTCAGCACCAGTTTAGGCGTCAGGACGTATCTAACGCCATCTCAGATGGGGACGGAGGTGCAGAAAGCACTACAAGTCTGCACATGCATGATAACCCTTTACGAGTCATCAAGCTACAGGGTATGGCATCCGCGGATATCAATGGCTTGGCTTGGTTTACCCCCACGTTCTTTAATGTTCGATGAACAAGAAGCAATCCCCGTAGAACACCGGCCACACGAAACCAACCTTACGGTTGAAGAGGCACGCGAAGGTGTCGAAGAATATAATCGCCCCATCCCGGATGAGGATACGAAGAGCGAAGGTGGTAGTACCCTGAAGAAGGTATCCCGCGCGAACCCAGGCGTGGTGATCCAGCGTATCTGGAGATCCGCACGGGTTGTACGAATCCGGTTACGACTGTCAGGTTGGGAACGGGCAATTCACCATTCGCCACATCTGCAACACGCATTCAAGAATGCTGCTGGGGTGGCGTTGTTGTCGTTACCGGCGTTCCTCCCCCCCGGGTCTTCAGGTACGTCGACCTTGCGGTGTTTCACCTGTTACCTGACCACCTCTCCTAGGGCACAAGTGGTTTGTTGCTGCTAGGGGCCAGTGGATGGTGGTTTCGTATGTGTGGGTTCTGGAAACGAACACAGGGGCAACCTGGAGGACAGGGTATCTCCGCCTCGCTGGGACAATCATTGGTGCAATATACGCATACACCTGTTGCCTAATTGCGAGGGTGAACCCGTACGGCCTCACAGCATTGATCGTGGCCGCGGACGTTCCCGTGACTTGGATCGTCCTCAACACCACTGTCCAACCGCTTGGAGTTGTGATCAACGTCACGCTTGGCTCCATCACATTTGCGGAGTACATACAACACCACCTAGACGTGTCAGTTTTATGTAGGTTTCTAAACACCTGGCCGGACACCGCTGACGAACTCGTCGCATTAGGGCTCGCAACTCTACGGGGCCTCATGATCATGGGGGGGATTGTTGCGGCGATCATCGTGGTGAGCGACTTTTCTGATCCCCAGGATCCACGCGCTGATGTTTCCCAGAATAATACATTCTTCCCGAGACACTGCCGCGTAAGTTCTGTCCTCGTGAGGCGGTGGGTTTGTCTGATCCCTCTGTAGGTCATATTCTTGACTGGCACAAGTCGAACGCTCTCTCTGTTGAACCAACTGTACCTCACCATGGGCAGGTAAAAGGAATTCTATATCCCTCAATCACTAAACGGACTCACACTCCATGGCAGAGACATCTTCCAACACGGCACACAGATATCGTACACCTCATCCGATAAACGCCCGGTGTTGAAACTGGAGATACAATGTCGTAATTCCCTGCATCAACTATCTCTGGCGTTGAAGGCTATGAACGACGAGCTCAGTTGGGTACCTGTATGTGTTAAAGGGGCCATTTTCGCGCGTTTAAGTTGACAGGATACATATAGAAACCCACCAGAAAGTATCATGAGGCGGTGTTCCTCATGCAAAGGCTTCTGGATATTATGACCGGATTGAGGAGGGTGCGGGAAAACGTTCCCAGGGAAGAAGCCATCGTCAACGTACTGTCAGAACGTCGTGACCTGGTGAGCTTCATTCTGCACCTACGCCTCTACTTCCGCTGATGTCGTTGGGTAGATATCGTGTGTTTGTATCGGTTTGTTTGCTTGTGAGAACGCCTTCAGGGGTCGACAGCCAATACCCCAATTCATGCCGTCAGCACGAGCTGCATTAAGCAAACTAGAGCTCAAGGTACGACACACGCTACACCGATCACAGAAGGACAGGTCAATGGGTTTGTCGCCTGCCTATGCGTTTGTGGAAGGGGAGATCATGAAAGCGATGGTGGTTACCTTAGAGGCAATGACCGAGCTTTGTCGGTCGTTATTTGGTTCGTCCGAGTGGGCTGTCCCATCTCAGGCAGGAACTAGGGTTAACAGCCCAGCGATATCGCGCCAGGCTAGCGAGGATAACATTGCGGGGTCTTGGAGGTTTACGTAGTCACCCACACGTGATCGTCACTGTCACACGGGCTAGTTTATAAAGTCGTCGCGTCGCGTAGCGCGACCTTTAACCCAGCGTGCACGTCTTCTCCACCCCTACTGTCGTCCAACCCGGTTTCATGCCTGTCTTCGCGTATCTGGCCAACACTCGTCGGGCCACCTCTCGTGCTGATGGCAGCGCCTCCTGGTACACGACTGCAGACACCGGCCAACGCAACCTCTTCGGAGAAGGCTAACCTAAAGATCGACATGACCGCAAATGCTCGCTTTCTTGCCGATGGTGGAGAGGTGACAGGGTGGTGGCCACTACTCCTCGCTCTTCAAGGCCCCGAACGTAGCAAGGTTGGAGACACTGATACAATTTCGCCCCTGACGACCCCGGCACCACCAGGACTCCGCAACGCAACCCCGGAAAAGCATGAATCTTTTGTGTTCTCTCGGTCACGAAATGACACCCACGGATCTTGACCTGTGTTACCCGGGATTCCAGTCTGATAGGAAGGTGTGGCCGGGAACATACAGAAAGCCAACGCGCTTTCCGCCGGCCACCATCCATCAAACTTGGAAGGTAATGCCTGCAAATGTCCAAGATTGCGTCAAATTGTGCCGACGAGACCTTCTGTGAAGTGCCAGAGATGCGCCGTCGGGTTTAATTTTGGGTTCGGTGACGGGCGAGGGGATCACACGAGTACTGTTGTCGACATCTTGATCCAGCACCACGTACGGATCTCTTTTGAGATCTCTTCTCATGCCGGACGCCACCCTTCTTGTTTACCTCGGGCTCAAATGGTTTGTGAGGATCTCTCCATCTCCGTGGCCTCCCGTACAGAGCATTTTTGGGTCTGGGCCCTCGGGCCCCAAACTGGAAGCATTTCCTCGGGCCGCCTGTTTCACGGGCCACTCTCAAATGCAACACCCCGGCATCTGTCTGCATTCTGTCGTTGTGCTAAAGGAGGACGCTTGCCCTGTTCACACGGAGGCCACACAAGATACTGGATGACGGCGGCACCGGTTCCTGGACACTTTCGCGAGTCAAGATGGGCGCACAAAATGCACGCTGGACCTCTCACTGGATTGGGTGATCTTCACCTCGTTTGACCCCCGTTTTCCTGCCCGTTTATCCCAGAACGGCGGACGTGTTGGCCCGTTTCCGCACACCGTTGGGTTGCTTCGGGGACGCCAGTCGCCGCTGTTGTTTCGGAGTGGGGCACGTCCAGTACCTTGTGTCTGCGCCAAACTGGTGATCCCATGCCGTTGGTCAACTTATTTCCCTGTTGTCATTCACCTACACCGCGAAGATGTCGATCCGTACACACCATTATTTCTTCCTCCTTGGGTCACTTACGGCCGTATCGTCATCACCAGATCTGGTTCGGTTGACCGAAGACCCACTCTCCGCACGATCTTCACCCACTCACATCCATCTCCACCCTAACACGCGATCCCTCATCCCCCATCTGGAATTGTTGCCCTCAGGTTTCAATAAAGGTTACCCCAGCCTTGCTGCCAATGGGAAGCACATACTCTGCCTTTGTGCGAGAGTGTTTGGATGATTGTGATCTGTTCGGGTGGTTATGCCGGGCTTGTGGTGTCGCTAGGATCGTTGCCGGTGTTGTTGGCGAGGTCGACCAAACGAGCTGGCTTGATACACCACAGTGCCAGGTCCTTGGATACACGCAGAAGAGTGAGGGTCGTTGTTACAGTTCTGGCGAGCGGTGCCTGTACGCGTCCTGAGTGGCGCGAAATGGGGATAACTTAGGTTACTTCCAGTGGCACTGGGTATCCAGGATACACTTGTGTCGACGTGTTTCCCTCTCAAGCACGAGACATGGGACGATATGGCCGGTTCCTGGAGTTCGACGAGAGCCTGGACGGTGCGGAGATGCGCGGTGGCACGTGTGGGGAAGTCGCTGCGACTTCGCAAGCACAGTGATCCAATTTTTTCCACCCCCTCTAACTTCGCGTTAGAATTAACGACCCACGGCAATTCTTCGGGCAAGGTGAGGCCGTCCCCATTGCCCACATTTCATCAGTCTGATTGGACATTCCTAGGTGTTTCCAAGTTTGCGATATCTCGAGCTTGTGGGCACTTCCGTCGGGGGGATGTCTAAGCATTTCGTGATATGCGGATTATATTATTATACTACTACGTAGCTTGTGTCCCTGTCCCAAGGGTGAACACGAAGACATCAATCGCACACTGCGAGACGAAAACATGAGATGGTAAATACGACATGTCAACGGAACCCAAGAGGAGAAAATACTAATGGGGAGAAAAATTCCATATCCTCACATCCCCATCATCGCTCCCCGAAACGATCTTGTCCTCGGTTAGACCAAGACAGGTCACCGCACCTCTGTGCCCAACCAAGGTGGTCGCGCACCGGCCTTTTTCACTGTCCCAGATCTATATCGCAATGGTGAGTTTCAGGTCTCTAAAAAGAATGGGTAATGAGCTCGCCTTGATGGTTCGGTCATGGCTGCCGCTGATAAGCCGCATCTTATCGGCCGCAACGGTCCACACTCCTTCAATGTGCCCAAAGAAGGTCCTCACCGCCTTCCCTGTGTTTATATCCCACATCTTAATGGTGTTATCGAGACTGCCCGAGATAAGAACTGGGCCGCGGTTAGGCAACAGGTCGTCCACTGCTGCTTGCGGGGATGCTGAGGGAGTGTCGAGATCGCCGTTGTTTTTGGAGGCAGAAGCCTTTTGTTTGCACCCGGACGGCAACCTCTCCATGAAAGACAGCTTAAGCGTCTGAACCTGACCGACGTGACCGGGGAAGGCCCGGACGCACACCTGTGAGGAAAGATCCCATAACCTTATGGTGCCATCGTCTGAGGCGGAGAACAACACCTTGCCGCAGTTGATGTTCGGTGACGTGATCGACTGGTGTTCTACTGGAGTCCAATCGAGGTTCGCGATGGTTGACGAAGGAGAGGCACCCGGGTGCGCACCTCCGGGAGTCTGAGGGGGGCCGGTGGTACCAGAACGAGAGTCCCATAGTTGGACGCAGTTGACCCAATCCGTATGGCCCCTCAAAGTGAACATTCCACCGTTCCGAAAGTCCCAGATCTTGATGGTGTTATCAGCGCTCCCGCTGGCCAAGACGTCTGTGTCAAAATTTACGCAAACCACGCCCTCTGTGTGACCCTCCAATACACGTAAACACGACCCCGTTCGCCAATTCCAGATCCTGATTGTGCGGTCCATGCTCCCCGTGACGAGCTTTACCTCATCGAACTGCAGAGACCTGACAGGTCTCGTATGACCTTCCAAACAGTGAATCTGCGACCCTGTCTCGAGGTTCCAGACGCGGATAGTGCGGTCGTCCGATCCAGTGATTAAAATTGGGAAGGAGGGGTGGGTGAGATTCTCATTAATCTGTAGGCACATGACGCCATCCTTGTGTCCTCGTAGGGTCCGCACTGTGCACCTCCCTCGCCTCCAATTCCTTTCAAGTGTGAGTCGCTCGCAATAAACGTCTTTCCACGGCCTTGTCTGGGTTTCAGGAGGGGTGGGGATAAATGACGGTGGAACGAGGGGGTTGGTACGGGGAGGGGGGGGGACGTAGTCGGGGGTTGCAGAGCCACGGTGAGAAGGGGGAGGGGTGGAGGATCTGTGTCGTTTTGGGGAGGGGCCGCCGCTCTCGGGGGAATCGCCCGGCGGTCGCTTCAGGGAGCCTGGTAACGAAGACGAGGAACAGGAAGGGGAGGCATACATAGGCGATGCAGGACATGGGATTCGGAACGGTTTCTTCTTCTTTTCCAACCGGGGGAGACCCCAGCCACACTTGGGACATTTCTGACCGATGTGTTGCTCGCAGATTCCCCTCCACAAGATATTATCATCCGCAAGGCGTTTCCACTTCTTGTTTACTTGGGCAGCCCGACAGAGCGAGGTGGCGTCGAGGCATGTGAGGACTCGGAGGCACACTTCGTGGGGGAGAACGGAGAAGGGGTCGATCCGAATAATGTAGGAGAGTTGGTCGACGAGGAGAGAGAGCTGAGAGAAGCAGCACATCGTCAGCAGACCTTGGAGAATCAAGGCTCTCCGGGGATGGGGAGAGGCGGAGAAGTTTGCCCAGACGGCATTGATGGCCTCCCGTTCCTGAAGAGGGAGAGCATCCAAAGCCTTGGTGGATGTGCGTCAACATTGTGCAAACGTTGACAACCTGGAAACCACACACCTGCTGGAGCTTGAGGCTCGTCCCCTCGTCGGCCATCCGCTTGTGCCGCGGGCAGAGTTTGCGCTGTGGGGGACCCGGGGTCGGGTCGACATCCTCTGGAGGATCTGTTGCGGTAGCCAACGGCTGTTCGCTGTGGAAAACGGCAGAGGTGTGAGGGGGACCATGGGTGGGAGCTGAAGTGGTCTGGGCCAGCTTCGCCTGGGGGAGAGTGTCGCAGAGGTAAGAGTTTGGAGAAGGCATGGTACCCAGCGGGGAGGTGGTTATGGGCAAGGGTATCTGACCCGCTGGTCGACGACCGAGCAAGCGAAGACAGGTGCGATTTGCTCAGACTTGAACAGAATTTCGCGATATGTCACCACCCCTCGGACACGTGACGCAATGGACCTCATCCTTACTCAATCCCATGATGATGTTACAAACACAGTTTCTGATTCAAGAATAATAGCGACACACGGCAAAACGTATATGAGAGGGAAGAAAACTCGTCGGACGTCAGAAATCGCAGCTGGGTCATGTGTCCGCCCCAAAATAATCAATCCAATGAGATCCTTAGTTGCTCCAATGGTATCGGCACAAAGTTGTCCAACACAATCGACCTTGAGGCCAGCTCAGGCTCAGTGTGTGGTGGCACGAGTTCATGAATGAGGTCTGGTCTGATCGACAACTCTATGTCGCGTTATCGTCGTAAATCAGCATCCTTTCCTTATCCGGGACGACACAACAAAATTCGTACCTTCCCGTGTAAAGTCAAACAAGGGAGGGAAGTCCTTTCCATTCGGCATCCTCGCGCCCTCCCCTCGGAGCTCGTCGAAGAATGGGTGGCACATCGCCTCGATCGCACTCAGACGGGCCTCGGGCGTGTACTCGAGCAGCTTTGAAACAAGGTCGATGGCCTCTGCCGCAGTGCGAGGCCGGAAGACCTGGGGTGACTCCATCAGCACTCAGGCAGAGATGTGACCAAACCCGGGAGAACTCACTTTCGAGAATGGGTGGGGTTTGATCTGTGGGAACTTATGCTCCATATAATTAGGATTCATGGTCTTGATCTGCTCCCTCGACGGTGTTCCCAGAACCTTGATAATCTCCACCAACTGGTCGATGCCACTCTCACCAGGGAACAGTGGTTGGCCTAACATCAACTCCGCCATAACGCATCCCGTTGACCAGATATCTGCGGTGGTTGTTGAGCGATATCGAGGGCAGACCCGACACACAAACGCGATCCTTACCAATGTTGGTGGTGTAGTTCGTCGCTCCAAAGATCAGCTCTGGGGCTCGGTAATACCGGGAACAGATGTAGCTGACGTTGGGCTCTCCCGCAACCAGGATCTTGGCAGAACCAAAGTCACACAACTTGAGGACGCCGGTGGCAGGGTTGAGCAAGAGATTCTGAGGCTTGATATCCCGGTGACAAATGCCAACCGAGTGGATGTAAGCCAGGGATCTGAGTAGTTGGTACATGTACAGTTTGACTTGGAGCATGGGCATAGGTTGTTTGAGCTTGGCGTAATGGCGACTAGCGCGGTAGACCGTCTCCGGTACGTATTCCAAAACAAGATTTAGGTACACTTCGTCCTTCTGTAATCGGAATGCGATACGTCACAAGGGCGGCTCGGGGAAAACGGCAAATTTACTGGCCTTTTCGCCGTTGGAGTAAAAGAACGCTTTGAGGTCGACGACGTTTGGGTGAGAGACTAATCTCATGATTTGAAGTTCACGATTCTAGGCGTCAAAATGAGCGGAGAAGGAAAAAACCAGCGGAGAGTGGGAGGAGGGAGGGTGTAACGGAGGAACAAGACAAATATCCACCTTGAACCGCTTATCTTGCAACACCTTCTTAATCGCGATGTCCGTTCCTTCTTGAGGACCACCGGTGAGCTTTGCTTGGAAGACAACGCCGAAGGAGCCGTTTCCGATGACCTTGCAGTTGGTGTAGGCGATGTCTCTCGTTTCGCCTGTCTTTCCATCTGAAGCGACGACTTTGACGACCTTCCTCGGGTCATCGACGGCTGTAAAATAGGCGGGCGGAACAGATGGGTTAGACACGGATGGTCACAGCACGACTCAAGGTACGCGAGAAGGGGGGAACGGCGAGGAGGGGATCAACACAGCTGCAGAACGGCGTCTCTGACGATGATGTGGGGGTGATTGATGGGGGAAAAAACGCACGAGAGATCTTGATACCGTTTATGGGGGCGTGAGCGGACATTTGAGGCGGCCGTAAGAGGGCGACCGGAGGGTAGTAGATCCAGGGAAAAGCGAGAGAGAAAGACTGGACGTGGATGCTGCAGCGATGGGAGCCGGAGAAAGGGGCACACGGGTCGAGCTGGGGGTCGTTCGGTTCGGAAAACGAGTGCGAACAGGACTGCGTGGACGACGTGGAAGCGAGGGGGGAGGTGAGAGTGAGAGAGGCGAAATACGACCGACAGAGGTGGTGGTTACAGCCTTGGGACGAGGATCAGTTCTGTGCCCACTGTCGAAAAGAGAAGAGGACTCCTTCGTGGTGAGAAGGGTCACGCGCGGTCACACCGACACCCGTCACGCACACTGCGGGTATCCCATGTGTGCTTCCGACCATGTTCTCCAGGCTGCCATCCAAGCTCTCTGCACCGTTCGGGATCCTGGGCGACGAGCCGAAGCTAGCCTTCAGGAGTCAGCCAGGCGGAATTGCGAAGCTTGCGTCCACTCGTGCACGTAACCTCCATTCCATTCCATTCCCGAGCTAATCGTCATTTTATTCAACACAGGGCATCCCACAAACAGACTCTTACTGGGACCAGGTCAGCTCCCTTTGTGTCCGTGTGGCCCCCCCGGCATAACTTAGGCATCTACAGTATATCACTCTCTTCGACTCCCCCTCGGACGTTTTCTCCCTCATCACCCCAAACGATAGTGAGTTTCGTTGGAAATTCACCCACGCCAACCCACGGCTGATTGTGTCAAGTCCGTAGAGCATTGCACGAGGCCCCAGAGAATGTCGCAACCCTGATCCGTGTCATTTGCTCCCGGCTCTTCAATCTTATCTCAGACCACACGTTTCCAACACCCACGTCCACTTCTGTCACGTCCCTCGCCACGTTCATCAAGACATCAACCCCCGAAAACACAACATCCAAACGGGTGTTGAACTGCGTTCGCGTACTCCAGCGCGTGCTACCCGTGGTGTTTGAAATTGATGGCGAAACTACGCGGTTCGAGCTAGAGGTTCTCTGGAAGAGAGAAGAAGTGGAGGATGTCCCCGCCAACAACGAGCCTTTACAGTTCGTCATTGAAGACGACGACGAGGATTCTGGAGAGGAAGGAGCCGAACCATCCACCAACAATGTGCCAAAACCGAAACAAACCAACGCGAAGAAGACAATACCCTCGCTGGTCGAACGCTTGTTTAGTTGTTTAATGGATTTGCTTTTCTGCTGCGGCTTCACCATACCGCTCAAAGTTCAAGTCGACCACCACAAGATCAACCACATCATATGGTAAAACGCTGTACTCTCCGAATCCCCCCACGTCTAATCAGCATATACAGGGAGAAGGGAGTCGGCTCAACAACGGATCATGGCCCTAGCCAAGGGCTGGAATCAAACAAGACGGAAGTACTCCGCCTGTTGCTCGTTCTCCTTTCCCGACAGATCTATACCTCCCCCTCACAACTGTTAACCAAACCCTCGATCTACACACTCCAGCTGGTACAGAAGACCCAACGCCGTGACGTCCTCACTCTGCTTTGTTCGCTCCTTAATACCGCTATGAATTCACCTCCCGCTCCTTTGACCACCATCGGCGGGGTGACCGGGCGCCTTCCATATAACCACCTGGTCTTCAAGGGCGAGGAACCCAGGGAAGGGCTAGTGATCATGTGTCTGCAAGTCCTTTGCGTGCTCCTCGATTGTCAGAGCGGGTCCGCGAGAGACGCAACTCTCGCTAACGGTGAATCAGCCCCTACGATCAAGACTAATGCATTCAGGTATTACCTCGCGAAACTTGTAGGTCGAAAGCACGTCCTCCCTTCGAATTCTTCTCAAGGGTTTTATCAGCATAGACAGCAGGATTTCACGTTCATCCTGGATGGCATCTTCAACATCCTGGAACTTCAGATGGCTTCGCTGAATAACTATCTTCCTGGTGCTAGGAAGTCTGTTCCATATATCGCAGAAACCAGTGGGTACAGGTCTTTCACACCCTGTGCATGAATTAACGCCTCGCAGTCATCGTTCTCTGGAAGATGATCGAACTGAACAAAGTTAATATCAACCCTACATCCAGAATTTGATTGCTGATACATTGAACAGAAATTCAGGGCATTTGTCCTTGACTGGGACAAGTCGATGGATCTCCTCGCGTACCTTCTATGTCATAGCCTGGAAGTGAAGGACAAACCTCGTAAGGCTCAGTCCGGTGACTGGTGGTACCGTTTATCACCTAACCCGTTACTGTTCGCAGAACAGCATGGTCTATGTAGATCTCTATCCTACATCATCCAGACCCTGTCCGCTGAGAACGCCTTCGCCGAAAAACTGAACACACCCATCAAGATCCAGTTACCTCCCAAGTGGCATGCACCCGGTACAGCTGCAGACTTCCTGATCAACGTGCGTCCTCTTGGACCTCACCTCAACCTCTTGATTAAATCTTTCCAGTCAGTTTACTCGATGGTGGCGACCACGTCGGGAACCCTCAACTCCCTCTACCCCGCTCTGGTTATTGCGCTCTCGAACTGTGCTCCTTACTTCAAGAACTTGAGCGTATCATCGTCCACCCGACTCGTACAGCTGATCACCGCGTTTTCGAACGCAACTTTCTTGCTTTCCGACGAGGGTAACCCCCGGCTCCTCTTCTTCATGTGCGGCAGAACCACCTTCGCTTATACAGTTGCTGACCTCATTCTTCAGGCTTGAAGTTTTCAACTCTATTATTCTGTACAATCTCGCGGATAATCCTAACCTCATCTATGGCATGCTTCGAGCCCACAAGACATTTGAAGACCTCGGAACTTTTACTCTGGCGCGTGGCCTTCGGGAGATCCGACGGGTTCAGCTAGCCAAAGAGGAGCAGACTCAAAAGGGGGACATCAAGGGCAAGGGCCGAGCCTTGGGAAACCTGGAGTCCGGCGAGGAACCATCAGTCGAGAAAGCCCGACTGTTGGAGAGCGAGGCAAGCTCTAGGCGGGAGTCGTCGGAGGTCAACCCCGATCCGGCGTTATCATCTAGGGATTCACCCCAACGGGGGGTGAGTCTGGACGATGAAGCACCAAGAATGTTGATCTCACCCACGACGGGGTCAATACCTGAAGACGCGCTTTCCGAAAAGGTTAGAGGGAAGATGAGGGAAAGGGCATCAATGTCGGTAGATATGACGCGGAGCTTGGAGCGGATCGCTCTAGCTGGAATTGGGAGAAATAGATTCGTGCCTACACAGGAATGGGTCACGTCCTGGCAACAAGGGTGGGTTCGTTATGTTCAGACGGTCCTTCCCGTGACGAATTCGAATTTAGGTTGCCGCTTGACCCAGTGATGTTGGTCATCTCCGAGCTGTTGCCAAAGGTACACGATCTACAGGCATCGCTGAGCAAGGCGAACACGACACCTGCTATCATCGATTTCTTAGCAAGCGCGAGCCTCTCACACGTCCTGCCGCACCCCCCAAGCGTAACACCTCGTCGGTTTGTTGTGAGTCCTAGTGGTTCATCATGAGGTCCAAGTTGACCATTTCACCCTCCTAGTGGTCCGACGCGTCAATAATATGGCTAGCTTCTCTGATATGGGGAGAGGTATACGTCCGCGGTACGACCCCGCTGGGCATCTGGAATGGGACCAACGTCCGTCTGTTCTATGTCAAACATTCTCAGGCGCAGGGGAGGGGTCAGATTACCGAGACGGTGACGAACGCGATTGGCGGACTGTTGGGAAGGGGTGGCCAGGGAGCTAACGGTGCAGGAACGGAGCCCCAGCAGAGTAACAGGTAGCCGGTATCTTTGAATTTTTCTCCTTTTTTGTTTTTTTTTATTTCTTCCGGCCATTCCTTGTCCTGGTGTACATGAGTTCAATCACCCTTCTGCGCGCCAAAGTCCGACCCTGATCACGATGCGGTGCCATTATTGTGACTGTGATCCCCATGCTTTCCACATGAACTGGCCCCCATCGCTAACTGAGGCTCAAAGGCAAGCTTTGAAACGAGGTCAGATTACAATCGCGTTCGTGTCTGCCCACCATAACACAGTTCGCCTGGCAGGCAGGATCAACGGCGTCCTGGATCTATTCATAACGAGCGCGCCGGAACTCTCGAAGAGATGCAAACTACCCCCCTTCGAAATCAAGGCAATCACGGAACTGGTGTGTCAGAGTTTGGCCCCAGAGACGCGTACGTTGGAGGAATGGATAGCCCACCACGGGGACGCGCAGGGGTGGCTCACGACTGGTGACGCGGCGTTGGATCATATGCTTGGGGGTGGCATTCGGACTGGGATGGTTTGGGAGTTTGTTGGCGAGAGGTACGTTTTCATCGTGCGACCTCCGCTGAGGGTGTGCCCTGAAATAAATCGGTGAAGCGCGTCTGGAAAGACGCAACTAGCTATGCAACTCTCTCTCCTCGTGCAATTACCCCCAGAGCTGGGCGGTCTATCGGGCTCCACCTGTTACCTCACCACAGATATAGAGCTAGAAACCCGTCGGGTCGACGAGCTATCTCGAACACATCCGCTGTTAGCGGATTCCTCAGCTCAGTGTACGCTCGACGACATCAACACCATCCGGACACCCACCGTGGAGCTTCTCGCAAAAGTTCTTCGTACATCCCTCCCCCAATTCATCACTGCCTCTTCCGCTCCGGGACAAAGACCGGTTAAGCTGCTGGTGATCGATTCCATTGCGGATTTGTTTCTCGCCCTGGAAAGGACCACGACCGCCACTTTGGTCGGACGCTCGCGCAACCTCAATGAGCTGTCCTCCCTTTTGCATTCTCTGGCAAGTGACCATCAAATCGCTGTTGTGGTTATCAATAGAGCGCAAGATGTTTTCGACTGGTTGTCGGATTGCGGCGTTCCGGACGGTGGAAGCGGGCTCGGTCAGCTCGTCTATCGAGAGCAATCCCGATGGTTTGGCAGTGCGGATAGCATGCACGAAGAGCGAGCGAAGGAGGCGATGTTGGGTCTCGCCTGGGCGAACCAGATCAACGTCCGGATAATGTTCACTCGCACTAGCAGAGAGCGACGCATCGAGGACATATGCAGCGCCGAAGAACGCGGCTCAAAGCGACGAAGGTTATCTCTGGACAACTTTGCGAGCGTCCGTTCGTCTTCGTCCCCATTGGGCTCAGGATCGTCAGCGGTGTCCATGGAGAAGATCCAGGTCCGGCGGATGACGGTTGTATTCTCGACCGTCTCTCCGCCTTGTTCGGTTGATTTTGTGGTCACCCCTGGTGGTGTCTTTGGTTTGGCGGACTCACTGACGACAGGACCGTCCGACCCTTCTCCACAAAGAGTATCACCTGGAAACACAGCAGTACCCCGGGTGGAACCGTTGGATGTCGGACTGGCGGCATCTCAGGAAATTGGGGGTGGGGAACTGCAAGACGATGAGGATGTCGACTGGGACGCCTTGTTCGCGGACGACCAGACAACCATTAATCTAGATCTCGCCCACTGTGACGGCGAGTATGCATCTACTTTCCCTGTCCCAAACAGTGGCGGCCTACAGGGAACATAGGGAACGTCTAGTCCCCAATGATTTAGCATCATGTACGAAACGAACTTTGTGATATTAGTATGAAGGAATTACAGTCGAGCACATCAAGCACTACGGCAAATCTTTGGTATGCGTACACGAGTGTCCCAGCCGCCTGGGGGGGGGGGGGGGTAACTAAGTGGCGTGCAAAGCAAAATACAACAGAACAAATGCGATGGGTAAAAGAAGTCCAGCGGCATGAAGTGGTCCGATTTGGTTTCGTTACGAAAATGAGGAGAGCGTAGACGCAGAAGAGTAGGGCGATGCGCTACGGGATGAAGGAAGAGTGTACGAAGGAATGTAGGTGCGTTTAGGTTTCGGGAGTGGACAGGCAGGTTTCAAGATCGGTGGACAGGTGATCGGGGTGGTCGTCCGACTGATATATTCCATCTGTTCGAGTTCAGAGGCGAGGCATTTCTCGAGGTCGGTACATTTGTTCTGCTTGAGGTAGTTCGTCAGGAGACAAAGACCCGCCACGGCTAGAATTTTGCGTCAGCCACTGATCTCCTCTGACTTGAGGACGTGAGACATTTACAAGCAATCATCGCAACCAAGGCATTGGCGAGTAAAACGAAGGGGACTACCGTGTATGGCCGGAGGACGATGTTGGCGATGGAGAATCCGAGTACGGCTGTGGGAGGGGGTCAGCAAAGACCCCAACGAATAGAGTGAGGTCACGTACAAGTTTGAAGGCCGCACAATAACCGGAGACCGTTAAGGAGGTAATAACAGACACGCATCCGACGGAACACCCATTGAGTTTCGGTCAAACCGATCATAGATTGGCAACCCAATCTGCGACCGGCGATGCTCCGGATCAGCTCGAGCCTTCCAGTCCCCGGTATAACAGACACTCACAGCCAAAGACCACAGATGGCACCGGCCAGACTCAAGACCAGTTGAGTAGATTCCACACCCTGGATACGACGGCCTGAAAGCGTGACATCGCCCGGCCGGCCAACCACAAATTGGATGATCTCCAACGATCCGACACCGATGGCGAAGGTGTTCAGGAAGGTAATGAACCCTATTCATCAGTGGTCAGTGACCTTGGGGTAGTGGAGGAGAGCGTCAGAAAGCGACTTACCCAAAACAAGGTTGCACTGATACGCCAATGGGTGCATGTTTGCGAAACGAATGAAACGGCACCTGCGACTCTATCGCAGTGGAGGGGGGGGGGCGATGGGGAGACCCTGCCAGAGTGGTTGAGGGAAAAGGGATCGATGAGACCCCCAGGGTATATAACAATATCCTCTGACAGCGTGGATCCGGCGGAGTCTCAGATCAGCCAGCTTTTCGTGATCTGTATGGATTTTTTTGTTCTTCGAGTAAGTGTAGAGTTGAGACTTCCCGACGGGCCGTCCGCGCCAGGTTCAACCATCAGTGTTATCACCCTCTAATTGTCCTGTAGAATCCTAACGTCGCAGCGGCGGTGTTCGTGCGTAGGATTTACCTGCGAGCCTAGAGAGCATATCCCAGCTGTGGCGTACATGCTCGAAATACGTGTGATCTCGGGGAACTGGCCACAGCGCTGATAGGGCCAACCGCGCTTGGAGGACGTCCAAGCCAGATGAACATGACTTCGGGGATCAGGCGGAGTCGTGATGTAATTGGGTTAGGGAGGAGACCGTCGGGTTCTGCGGGTTTTGCTTATTGTCTTTGCGCGCTGGCTCTTCCAGCCTTTCCTTATTGTCAGGGGAATTAGCCGGGTCGATGCCAACTCGCTTAATCCCCACCAGGTCAAGTCGCACCGGGGGTCGTCGGTGTGGCGCGTCGGTTGGCTATCAGGTTTACAAATATGAGAATTATATTTCAGAGCGGTTCACCTTCCCGCGGTGTGGGATCAAGGAGACCGACGCGTAAAAAATACAACGGGAGAGACATGTCGAGCCATGAGGAAGAAGGTTACGAGGAATTGCGGTAAAATCGGAGAAATGGCAACGTCAAGATGCAAGTGATTCTCAAGCTGTATGGAAGACCCTCCCGTAGGGGCGCAGATTGTCCGAAAACGTTCAGACCGCTCACTGCCCGAACGTGTTCTCTCCAGAGTAGCTGACGTAGAGGAACCCGTCTTCATCCCTGTCGACCAGAAAGTTCAGCTCCAATCAAGAGGCAACGAGATGGAGTGGTGACGCACTTATGTTCCTCATAGATGGCACTCATGAGAGCAGCGGTTGGAGGCAGGACTTCGTTGACGAAAATAAAGATGGCCTTCTCCGGCGCGAGCTTGATACGTTTCCTGATCACGTAGACGAATTGCCCCACAGTAAGATCCTACAGGGTGCCATGTGTTAGCCGCATCCACGACAATCTGCGAGTCCCAACTCACTGATGGCACCAGGTACTTCTTCTTGTCGATGGTGGGGATATCCGTCTTATCCGCCTTCTCGCAGATTACCTACCCCAACGAATCAGCCCACTTTGAAGATTAT
>Ga0307516_10001955_pt1 | contig 28215 bp, 43 predicted proteins | sample 19_EM_MG_FD_203310 | JGI IMG/M metagenome (GOLD analysis project Ga0307516, IMG submission 203310) | Populus trichocarpa ectomycorrhiza microbial communities from riparian zone in the Pacific Northwest, United States - 19_EM | ecosystem: Host-associated > Plants > Roots > Unclassified | place...
AAACCAGACAACGACTTATGTAAGAGTTGAGGTTGTATTGCCGAGAAACGCTATACTACTTCGGGTCTGGTGCGAGGCGCTAATGCACCATACACACTTTCCGCCATTTTGCCGGACAAAGGGATAGGATTGGCTTGGAGTCATGCCTCCGCTTCAGTATCTGTTCCACTCGACGTCCCTCACCTTGGTGCAGCGTATGCCGTGCATCATACTTGTTGTAAGCATCTCGGATAAGTGGGGGATACGCTCACGCTGTCGTGCGCTGGCAAAGCCCAGAGTTCATCGCCATAATCGGGTGTCAATGACGAGGATGCAAGTGGTAGCATGATCCCTCGTGTCTCCTGACCACGGGGTGCAACGGTATCGCCTCGGGCCTTCGAGCCGTCTGCGACGATACAGCGATTCCCAACTCATGGTGTTGTTCCTCTGGGCCGTGCCTCTGGAAACAACCCCGCTCCTATTCCGCAATCTAGACTCGCAGCTCCTTGCGTTCCCGTTTTCCTTCCGATTGCTTGTCCTGCTTATGATGACCACCAAGGTTGTCTTCCTCTGCGGCAGCACTTGCGCTTTCCTGGTCTGCGCCGGTAATTGGCCCGGGATTCTCCGGTGCTGCAGAGTCGGTCGAATCGAGCCGAGCCCCGACAGTGTCGGTTGCCCAGTCTCAGGATGCCGTCCTAAGACCGTGTGATGAGTTTCCGATACCTTCCTGCCTGGTCCGTATCCGCCTTCCGACCCTGTAGTATTTAGGGTGTAACAAGAAGGACATACAAGCACTATCAACAGGAAACAGCAAAGACGAGAAGGACGCGTAGGCAACATAGAAGAAACAAAGAAGAGAGGTCTAGACCGGCCAGCGGTCGGGGATTATCGCCACCGGCGCGATATGGCGGAGATTGGTTGAAGCGACTAAGTGCGGAGGATGACCGTAGCTGCGGCAGCCGTGATGAGGCCAAGCCACAGGGTGGCAAGGGTGACGGCGGCCCCGGCCGCGGCGTCTAGGAGCCCATTGCGCGAGATTCGTGACCGACGGTAGTGATTTCAGCTTTCCCAAGATTCATCAGATGCTTCACTTTGGGAACAGATACGGCGCTATGGTTCTCTCAAGCTATGGTCTACCGAGACCGGAGAAAGCTCGCACCGCAGTCAACTGAAGGTTCCATACAACAAGTCGAACCGGACCGGCGATATCTATAGGCAGATGATCGAGAACTACCTACGGAGTGACGCATTTGCCATATGGAGACTCAACAATGCTGCGAGGAGAGGTGAAAATGCTGGGAGTAGTAGGGGCACCATCGGCGATTCCTTAGCTGGTGTGAAATTTACTTCCGACCAAAGCTCCTCCGAGCAGGCAAATATCATATCTTTCGCTACGCTACTCGCATCTGTACGGGACGACGACCTTCGGAACAAGCTATTATCTATACCAAGCGACAAATCGCTTGCTCCTTTCCCGGAAGATCAAAATTGCTTCCGACAACCTGCTGCAGTGTGCGGTAAACGTGTATCATGGCATGTGAGTCCCCCTCACCAATATGTACAGTGAGAAGATGTTTCAATATGTTCGATGTACGGGTGAAAAGTCTTGGTACGGACAACCAGCATGCCATGACTGGGTATGGGTCAATGTTTCCAAGCAACGGGAGGATCAAGTGCCACTGTACGGTGCGCTTTGAGGACGCCTGCCGTACCGTCTTTTGCAACTCTTCAAGCTTGCTGCTGATGGAGGACCCTTTTGGTGCGCGTTCGTCCAAACAACGACCCCAGCAGCAGGCGGTACGCCTGAAAGGGCGTCTAGAATGGTAAAAGTCACAAAACATACGACAGGCAGTGGGTACGCGGTGATCAGTGGGGATACTATCAGTGGCGCAGCACATCTAATTCCTGAGGAACCTGACTGCTTGCAAATTCCGAATAAAGCATGGATGGTGAATAGCCACATTGATTTGGCTACTTGGAATGAGGTGTACTAGCTTCTGGGAGGGCGTTTATGACATCACGGCAGTAAATTGTATGCCGCAAATATTGACTTATTGCCCCGAAGTTGCGTATTGCCGCCTCTGCATTGATATTACACATACCGCCTGATGTTACTTTTGAAGGATGTCTGCTTCAGTAGAAGAATTAGCAGTCCCTGCTGTGTTCAAACGGAAGTGGCAAAGGCACCCTGCGTGGATAGATGTGCTGTCTGACGTTGCCGCCAAATGGCGACCGCGCGTGTATAGGATACCAGCCTGTCCGTACTGCCTTTCTGTGGAAAACGCGAAAGCTACTGCCTGGATACTAGATGTGCCGCCTGGCATTGCCTACGGACGTCAGCTATGCGTGGATAGAGAAATTACTGCCAAGGGCTGCCTTTTAACGGAATACGCCCAAGCTGCTGCGTGTATAGTAGACTCGCTGCCTGGCGTTGCCTCTGAGAGTCACAACTGCGTGCATAGGACGTTACCGTGTCACTACTGCCTTCCAACGTAAAATGCCGCGACACAATGGGTGGATAGTAAATGCGCTGCACCATGCCGCATCTGTACGGAGCGGTACCTACCAACTTTGGAAAACACGGTGCAAGCCTAACCACGAAATTTGGCAACCGCTTCGTCTATCAACGCACCTAACGCACCAAACGTAGCAGCTGCGTGGATAGGATTTTTTTTTTTCCTGATGTAGGGTTTTCAGTGTCCTGCCCTTTCCTCGTGCGACCTTTGTGTTTTCAATTCAGAGAGTTTTGCTACCTCCTGCCGTGCTAGTGGCGTTGTTTCTTCCATGTCCCTGACTTATTCTTGCCATGCTGCCATCTCACCCCCCCGCTCCACCCTCCGTCCTCGACTCTCCGGCACTGCACTGTCGCACTCCTTCTCTTCCTCGGTGCTTCGTTTCAGTGCAACATCTCGTCCAGCTTCGGTGGATGGCGGAGAGGTGAGTAGCTCGATCCTTTCACTTCTTATCACTCTTTTTTCTTTTCCAGCACTCCAAATGGCCAAGACGCAACAAGCGACGGACTCTCTATCTGTTCTCCCTCATGCTCTGTCGCGTAACTCCGACAATGAATCCAGACATCGATCTCATCTCGCAAATCTCAGGAATTATCACCGGTCAGCCCCCAAATCCTCGGATGCAATGGTACGAGGAGGCTGGGGCAACCGACTGTCACATGCAGGCGCAAAGTTGTTTGGGTCCAGCCGATGGGCCATGAGAACATCGCCAGCATCACAAAACAATCATGACAGTGCCGATGACACCAAGCCATCGAGAGAAACATCGGCTGCATCATCGAGCGATCATATCAACACCTACGCCTCCCATCCATCGAGCTGGGTGCTGTGGGCGAGGTGACTGACGGGTGGAACCACCAATGTTGCCATCAACGCTTGATTTCATGGCATCTGCAGATGAGGAGTAGCAGGTGGGACACGATTACCTTCGTCGTTTCTTTTCTTCGGACGACTTTACTTTCTAATCTCGTCGGTGAGGAGTACATCTTCGCGACAGAGGCGTGGTCGGAGAGCGAAATGAAGCATGCAACGTGGCACTCCACACCGATAGCGTTTAATAACTGGTTAAAAGGTATGCCACCACAATCTCTAATAAGTAAAACGCCGGCCTTATTAATTCCCCCCCCGCCCCCCCCCCCCCCCACCGAAAACCGTTATGGTGCAATCTAGACCGTTGACAACAAGCCGTCAATTCAAAGTGAGCGCAACAGAGCCGACGCGAACGACAGCTAGCAATCAAGTAAACGGTTGTCTACACCAAGCCAGTGTGACAGCTGCAACAACGGGACAACAAGAAAACTATCACCTGCATCTCGGAGCCCCCAAAGCAACTCTAACAAGAACGGGCTATTAACGAGAACATCGGTATCACTGGGGAGAGATAACATATGTCATTATAAAGAAAGGTTACTTCACGTCGCGACTAGTGCAAGAGAATCTTCCATGCTGATTTGCAAACATAAAACAACAGCACGATCTTCAAAGGCAAAATACCGCCCCGCCATTGAACATGCGCCCTATTCCACTACGCCATGCCACCCAGGTGCAAATTATCGGCAATCATGCCTTCATTATCGACCTCATCCTCGCCCTGCTTCTCTCCTCATTCAGAGCAGTCGAAGCCGCTACCAGCCACTCTGACTGATGGAGAAACCGGCGGATCGCCCGTGCGGAAATGGCAAGTCGCTCGCAGCGCAAGTTCTTCGTTCGAATATCCGCGTTAATTGCCAGCGTGCCCACGAGGTTCCCGCATTATCTACCACGACCGGGATATTTCGCTGGAAAGGGGAACGTTCTGTCGTGGATACCGAATACCATCTTTTCAAGAACGAATGGTCCCGATACGCAGATCTAGCCGCCCCTCCACCGTTTGCATGAGGGGCACCGCGGGTGGGTCTACGGGTTCCGCCAGCAAGTGAGGGACTCCATTTGGATGCGAGGGTTAGGCGGATCGCGGCGGAGGGCCCGGTCTCGGTGGGGGGGGTACGGGGTTCTTGTGCGCTGATGATTAACGGCGGATAATCGGACGGAAATACTTGCTCTGCGATCGCCTCGCGATTTCCCCACGGACGATCCGCAGGCTTCTCCATCAGTCGGAATGGGTGGTAGCGGCTTTGACGGCTCTGTCTGGGGAGGGAAGGTGGGCGATGACGAGGTCGATAATGAAGTCATGATTGTTAATGCTTTGCCCCTACGCGGCAGGGCGTAGTGGACTGGGGAGCATGCGGTATTAGTCCTTTTGATGAACGTGTTGTTGTTTATGTCTGTAAATCAGCTGTGAAGGTTATGTCACACTAGTCGCCACCTGAAGTAACCCTAATATCCCCCAACACAGCCGAAGCTCTATATACTCAAACATACTATATAGTTATAGGAATATTCAGTACAAGACTACGAATACGGCTCCCGTCGTTTTTGTATGGGGAATAAGAATAGTGAGCGTAGTAGAATATTATTACGAACTCAGTCCTAGTGTGAATGTTAAAATTTGCGCCTAGTTCTCCCTACTCTACCGAGCAATTCGGATCGATCCGTCGAGAAGGGCTGGCAGGTCCAAACTATTGTGCCTGCAATGAGCAAGCTACGGCGATCGCTCTGGCTGTTGCCCATCTGGTTGTCTCGTCGTCGGAGGGTGGCGTTGGGGTTGGTGGCGGCGCTAGAGGTGCGAGGTTTTATTCCAGTACATGAATTTGGCACCACCTAGCGCGTAATGGAATGACAGTTGCAATTGTGGCTGAGTTCTCGGTTTTTTTTTTTTTTGTTTATTCATACTCGCATGCGACTTAGACAGATCATGGCGGTGTACACTTTTACCCAGTTTTCCTGTCCGCAGTCCGCGCGAGGCGGCTCGTTGCAAGTTCCCCTTGTGCCCTCCGCCCAGGCCCTCCCGAAGAAAATGAATGCGCACCAAAGAAAGAACAAAAAAAAAAGACAAAGGAAAGCCCATCCCCCCCTACTCTTCCACCGCCGATGCCATGAAGGGTGGGGTGGGTAGGAACAGCAGTGATTCCTCCGCGGCCCCCAGCACCTCCGCCTGCACTCTACGCTCCTCTTCCCACTCCCAACGCTCCCGGAGCTCCCATTCCGACCCTTCACTCCCCGCGTCGGATTCCTCTTCCACAGGCAGCACTATTCTTCCCACGTCTGTCGTTATTAGAAAGTCCAGTACCGCCTGACTGCATCTCCTATCGGCGAAGAGATCCCGGATCCTCCACTGACTCTTCCACCTCCCTCTCCTTCTTCACTTCCGCCCAGAGGATCTTCTGCTCCCCCTTCCACTTAGAACACTCTTTAAAGAGATAGTCCCTTGTCTGCGAGGGGCACTAGCACCACCAGCACTGTGGGTCAGGCCGTTTCTTAGCCCAATGCAGATATTGTCCTGTGCGGCAGTGCCCCGCCTTCAGCTGGTAGAACCGCTAGGCGAGCCTCTTGGTGCTTCCAGCGACCGTGGTGTCCGGTTTGTGGGTTTCCGGTAACCTGTATTTCTGCTTGCTGGTCCGACCTCCAGCCCACCGTCTCGCTTCTGTCTGTTTCTTCTCGGAGATCTCCCGCCTGATGTTGGCGAGCGATCTGGGGAGGGGCATTGGGCGCACCTCCGTCCGGTCAGAGTAGGACAACCATTCCACCCCTCGAGTGTCTGGCTCGTCTGCTGCGAGCTTGGCCCACTCATCCGCTTTCTCATTCCCTTCCACCCCCTTGTGCGCCGGGCACCACCTGATCTCGGTTGTGATACCTGGCTTCGCCCTCCGTAGTGTGGCGATATGCCTTCTCGCCTCCAGTGCGTATTTCTGGCCCGGTCCCGGCTCATCCGACGCCATCCGCCTGATGGCCGCCTGTGCATCGGAGAAGATGGTGACTCGATCCGGGATCGTGTTCCTCCTCGATGCTGATTCTAGTGCATGGGCGAGGGCTGCGCACTCTGCATTGTAGGCCTCCTGGTTGTATCCCATGTGGGTTTTGATCCCCTTCCAGGTTTGGCCGTTCTTCCATGCCACTGCGTATCCGGTAGCTCCATCCTCCATTCGTGATCCATAGTGAACATAACGAGCCGCAGTCTCTCTTTCTCTGCCTCCTTTCTGGCCTCCTCCTCTTCCTACCGGATTATCTCCGCGTCGAACATCTCAGGGTCCTCCAGCAACACTGTGCTCTCTGTCCTTCCAGTATAGCCAAGAGGAGTGGTGAGTCGTCTCCCGATCTTGGACGGCGCGCCCACCACCTCCCTGGCATGGCTCCCCTGTGGGGCTGAGTTCTCGGTGGAAGGTTTAGAATTTAGACGTAGGTTATCACTCTATGCTAAGCCCATTCTGCCTAAGGGTTCCCATTGTTCTTCGACGTATGTAGCAACACTATTGCCCCTGCACCAAAAACATCCGATTATCACCTTCCCCTCCCTTCGAGATCGCCCCTCCTCCCCTACATCTCCCTACTACAAATACTGAAAAGATGAAGCAAGATGAAATAAAAAAAGAAGCAGATGAATCCCTTATCCGGCACTTGTCAAAGCATAACTAAAAAATACACCGAAAGAAAGGATGTCAGTCTACCTTGACTCATGAAAGAGAGAAAAAAGGATCACGTGTGCAATTGGGCAGAAAAGAGAAGGAAGCTGGTGAGAGAAGAGGAAGAGTGGCGGACAGAAGGGGGAAAGAGGTGGGGCAATAGGCGAGGCGGTAGTGCTGCGTGCGATACGGCGCACTTCGGGGAGTTGGTACAAAATGTACACCTAGCGGGAGCTGTACTCGCTCATGGGATAGACGATCAAAGAGACTGAACTGGCCAAACGTTTATGCTACCCCACGTACCTAGTGATAGCATTCATGCGTTCGGTCGTCAACCTAGATGGCCCATTATGTTATCATCCTGGAGATAACGCCAGCGGGGAGTCGGGACGAGTGCACTCACTTGAGAGCGATCCTGAGCATCTCGGTGGCCACCTCTCCGTGCTGCGTCTGCAGCGTGTGCCACGACTTTTCGTTCATGACCCACGCGACCGTGTCCTCGGCGTATACGGTGGCGGTTCGCATTGTTTCGGAGAAGAATGGCAGTTCGCCGCATGTGGTTCCTATTACGAACCTCCGTCTCAGTGTCTCATCGTGAAAGTGTGGTATTGGAGGGATTGTACCGGCTACTATGCTCTCAGAAAGTCGGCCTTGCTCGAGATCGTACTCCGCACGAAACATGCCCTCTTCGATAACGAAGAACTCTGTGGAAACGCCCTTCATCACGCACCAATCAGTCAGCGTGATTCCAGGCCTTGTGTGAGCTTGTGTTGGGTGAGCTTCCGTCGGTCGCGCTGTATGCGAGGGATAGCCCGAGTCTCTTACTGGGGTCGACATTGAATGCGGAGGCATATGGCACCGCCTATTCACCATCGCATCCAGCATTCAGTGCCGACTTTCGAAAGAAAGGGGAGAGAAACAGGGGGCAAAAAAAGAAGGAAGAAACAACCGACCCCTCTCTTGAATACCACCTTCCCCGCTTGGTAGAGCTGCTTCTTGAAGAAGTCACACGCGTCGCACCAAAAGTCTTCATTCCTCGTCGTCATCCCCTGAAAAGTCTGCAGGATCAGCGGCAGCGGCTGCTTATAATCGGCCCACTTGTCGCTCAGCACGACCTCAGCACTGCCCAGCGTCGTTTGTGCTGCGTTCTGGACTAGGGTGCGCCGTGGCGACGTAGCGGACGGGCGGGTGCTATCCATTATAGACATTGGCGGCTTGGGCACGTCTACGGAGGTTGCTGATTTGGGGCGCATGGGTGTGTAGAGTGCTCTAAGGAGATCGTTCTCGGTGTACTCGAGTGCTTCGTTGAGGGTCTGGAAGACCAGCCCGCTGTTGTGGTTGTCGCCCCACACTCCGACGGCGCGGAGAGCAATGCCAACCTCTCCGCCTCGTGATACACCGCTCAGCACCATCTCCACACTGTTGGAAGCCATGAGCCGCTGCATGCGGGTGAATCCTTCGGCGGCCGAAAAGTCGATGCCCGAGACGTGGGCCAGGTCGATGATGACGAAACGGGTCGTTGGCTGTTCCTCCAAAAGGTCACGAACGCGGGTCTCAACTGACGCAATGGTGCCGAAGAACATATACCCAGCGAGCTTGATGACCTCGACCAGCGCGCCGACTGCACGGAGGAAGCGTTGTTGCGTGGGATGTCTGCGTACAGTGGACCGTGCAACAGTACCCGAGTATGTAGCCCGGATGGGCGATTTGGTCGAAGTCTGGAGAACAAGTGAAACACAGGCGAGCAAGACACCGACAAGGATGCCAATGACGAAGTCCCACGCACCCATGGTAACCACAATTATACAGATCTATGATTTCCACCCGTCAGTCAGTGGCCTGATTCCTGACGAGGGGAGTCGGGTGACATGCCGTGAAGTACTCCAACCTGCCCACTTTCCCCCAAGTATCAACTAGCGCCTCCTTCATAAGCTCGATCCCGAGGAGGAAAATGAGCGCACCGACGGCCATGACTGGTATGTAACCTACGACCGCCGGCCCTGCCGCCATTACTGCAAACGTTCCCGCTGCCAGCATGATGCCGGCAAGGCGACTGTCACCGCCGGCCCGCATAAACAGGACCGAGTTGCTGTAGACCAGATAGTTCTGGATGCTCCCGCTGAAACCGGAGAGTGCGTTAGATAGGCCATGCGCGATCAGCTCGCGGTCCAGGTCGGCGTTGTCGATGCCTGCGGACACTCCGAGTGCAGGAACATTGATCGGGACATGGAGGATACCGAAAAAGGTGAGGGCGAACATGGCTGGGATGTTCTTCATGATAGCAGTCCAGTCAACAGCACCGAAATCTGTACCTCACCCCCGGGTCAGCATCTATGTTGGCCTGGCCGTGGCGAGCCCCCCGCGCATATTACATACCGTAAAGAGTGTAGAAATGGTAGAACGGGGCCTCCGAAGCCGGAGCACTGAAGACCCATCCCTTTTCGCGCACGTCGGGGATAGAAACGTTCGGAATGGCAAAGACGACGATGTGGAAGATGACTGGGATGGAGAGAAAGTACATCGGCATGAAGAGTGTGGTCTTAATGAATCTCTGACATAGTATCAGAGCCACGGTCAGGAGTAGAGGGACGATCCAGAGCGCGAGCGTCGCCGGTTCGAGTATAAGCGCGAGCGTCTTGAGGTCGTAGCAAAGGCTACCATTCAGTCTCGCGCAGACTTCGAGCCCCGTAGCCAGCAGAAACCATCCAACGCCGCCGATGCATCCAACAAGGATGTGCCGGGGGAAGAACCCGATCAGGGATCCGAGCTTTAGATAGCCTAGTGCGAAGAAGACCGCGCCAGTAAGGACCGAGCTCATCGCATAGGAGAGGATGGTGGTCGCGAGGACCGCCTTGGGATTGTCAGGGCCGACCTCCGCTAGAATCGTGAATGCCATCTTGTGGAAGAATGGGACAACTTCGATCTACGCATGGAGTCAGCAAGAGTTCGCGAAATGGGTTACCGACTCTGCGGCGGCAACGAGAAAATCAGTGGGGACTCCCATACCATCTCGGATCCTATGCCTCCTTTGAAAGCACTTCCTCCACATGAGTACACGAGCTGGGAAACGATACATGATACGTAGAACATGGACAATCCGTCGGGGCCAAGATCGCTGAATATGCGCTCTCCTAGTGGAAACAGTATCATACCTTCGATCTCAACGTCAGCATCGGAATACACCCGGAATGAGTGAGGATCACTTACCATAGGACAGGCCGTCCAGCACGTTCAACAGCAGCCCGAGCAGTACCGATGGCAGAAGACGTAGCGGCTGCACGACTCCCCGCTTCCACACGTCTCGCAAAGTCATCCGCCGCCTGGGCGATAACCTCCGTAGCACATGTCGACCATCCCCCCCGAGCCATTTGCCGGCACCGGAGATGCTGCTCCGCCGGAATAGAGATTCCGCCCGGTGGTGCTGCGACTCCACGCCGTCCTGCAAGCTGGCTGGTTCGGCGGCACCGTAGAAGGCGTGCTCGTCCCCCGAGCCGCAATTCTTCGGCAGTAGCAAATCCCACTCCGTAACCGCCGCCGCCGCTACTCCCGTGTCTTTTCTCACCATATGGGTTGCGACCGGCGCCAATGGGGGTGATTTTGTCAAGTCGTCTGCCCTGAACAAGCCCGAGAGGTTCGGCGAACTCGAGGGACATATATATGCCGACGGCACTAGCGGTTCACGGCGGCCCTCCGAGTGCGAGCTGTTTTGCGAGACCGGCACCAAGTCTCTCGGCAATCTCATCTGGGACGCGCCCGCGTCGTGGAGGGTCTGGGCCGCCTGCGGGGGCGTTCCATGCGCATCTGCCAGCACAATGCTTGCTAGCTCTGCGGTCTGTTTTCGCACGCCGACGGAGGTGTAGTGCGGCCAGTGGCCCGAGGAGTCTGCTGCGGTGAGGTTCATGTCAGTGAGATGCTCGTTCAGAACAAATCCGACGAAGAGGGAGGAGCGAAAAACACGAACCGTCATGGAGGCGGCTTCCGTGGAGATATGAGCGAGCCCTGCATGAGCCCAGTGTAGCGGGGACCTGCAGGGGCATCGAATGGGAGGACACGACGTTCGTTTCTGGAAGCGTCGTGCCCTGATCCGCGACGACCACGGATCCCCTCCAAGCCTGAGTCGAGGGTCTGTCGTCATCCAGGGTGCCCGCTGGGGAACGGCCACCGGTATGGCCGTCCAACTGGTACAAAGTCGAGGACATGACGCCGGCGGCGTCGAGGGGATCGCGAGGATCGGGGCAGAGAATCCGTGCGGCGGAGAAGCTGTGGGAGCGCGGAGGGGACGTCGAGCACTGTTATTGCGAGGCCCTTCCTTCTTCCTCTCTGCGTCTCCTCTTGGGGGGGTTATGTTATCTTCTGCGCCGCTGCACTGGGTATTAGGAATTTCTTCAACCCGTTTGCTCAATCGCGATGGCCTGCAAACGGTCAGTTTGTACGCATGAGACAATAGGACATTTGGAGAGCCCGGCAGCGACAGGGAGGGATATGTCAGGGGAGAGATGTATCGAGAGACGAGAGGTGTGCGTACGGATCCAACAACTATCACGCAATTCGCACTCCAGCCTGGATCGAGAGGAGGAGGGGGAAGAGGAAGTGAAATGTGGGGTCGGAGAGCAGGAGCAGGTGGAGGCAGCGGCGGTGTCGGCTTTTCTTACGAGAGCTTCGGTCTAATTGCCTGCCACAGGGGTAGCAGGTAGGTATCCGCACAGAAGCCAGGCATGCAGCCATCTGTATCTGCCGAGAAACTTTTTTTTTTTTAGCCATCTGCACCGATTCCCCCGCACTTCGCAGGTCGGCAAGTCCTCCTACCTCGGACAGGGTGTTACACGGCCGAGAATGTTGGTCTATTGTTTTTTCCGTGTCGGTTAACCCAGCCGCTAGTCCGCCGTCGGCGAAACCTGCTCCCATTCCACGGTAGCTGAAGCCGAAGGGAACCGCGAACTGCAGGAAGGACCACATCGTAGTCTCGGCCTCGGCCATCAAGTTTTTTTTTTGTTTAATCATTCTCGCATTCGACCTATTTAGATCATGGCGGCGTGCATTTTGCCCGGTTTTCCTGTCCGCAGTCCACGCGGTGGCGGCTCATTGCAAGTCCCCCTTTTGCCCTCCGCCAAGGCCTGCCCCAAGAAGATGTGGTGCGCACCAAGGAAATGACTAAGGAGACGGTGACGGAAAGCAATTCCCCCGCGGCACCCAGCTCCTCCGCCTCCGCCTCCCGTTCCTCTTCCCGCTCCCGGCGCTCTCGGAGCTCCCACTCTCACACCTCACTCCCGGCATCCCTCTCTTCCAGAGGTAGGACCAGACTTCCCACATCCGTAGAGAGAAAGTCCAGCACCGCCTGCCCACATCGCCCATCGCCCGGTAGGTCCCGGATCTTCCACCTGCTCTTCCACCTCGCGGTCTCCTTCTGCACTTCGGCCCACAGAATCTTCTGCCGCATCTTCCATTCTGGACACACCTTGAAGAGGTGGTCTCTCGTTTGCGAGGGGCATCGGCACCACCAGCACTGGGCCGTGGGGCGCACCTTGGCCCAGTGTAGGTATTGCCCGGTGCGGGCATGCCCCGTTTTCAGCTGATAGTACCTCGAGGCGAGCCTGATAGTGCTCCCAGCCACCGAGCTGTCCGGCCTCTGCCTTTTTTGCATCTGGTATTTCGTCTTGGAGGTCCGGCCTCCAGCCCACAGCTGTGCCTAGGCCCACTTCTTCTCGGAGATCTCCCGCTTGAGGTTGGCGAGGGATCGTGGCAGTAGTTTGTGAGCGCCTGGCCTCCCTGCCGCTTCTTTGGCCCACTCATCCGCCTTCTCGTTGCCGGCGATGCCCTCGTGGGCAGGCCACTCGGCCACCAAGTGAGTGCAGGTACAAGCTGATGGTGGAAGGACATACATACAGTAGCAAAAAAACAGGGAGTTTTCAGTCCAGCAGCAATGCTAAATTACTGCTATATCATACTGGCAATACGCGTTTTTGTGCCACTGCTGCCTGTTAGAAATGCTTCTCGCCGCTCCGGCGTGGCGCGCCGACGGAAGCGACACCGCAGCAACGGCGATAGCAGCAACGCCATGGCAACGGCAATGGCAGGGGGAACCTGGTAACGACGGCTTGGCATTCTTCCATAGCAGCGTCCTGCGCATTCTTTCTCATACACTCTTCTTCATCGTATAGAAAAAAGACTAGTCACATCAAGTTTGAGCGATTCCATCACACGTCAACGATCAAATCATCTCTCTCTCTCTCTCTCTCTCTCTCTCTCTGCTCGTGTGAAGACTCTCAGAGGAACAGTGATCGGGCTATCTTCAACAGGTTATGAGCCCGGAGCCGTAACTGCTCCACATACGATCAAACCTCACTGCCGTCACACTCTCGCGCGATAAATAGCTCCTCATATCCAGCGGTAAACGAGGGGGCCGGCGATTCCGAGGCCCTTTCCTCTACGTCTCACTTAGAAGCTTTCTCCTCGAAATTGACCGCTAACCATCTCAGCGACAGAAGATCTCTGACGATCGACAAGACGTTCCCTCCTTACGCATCGATACGATCTCAACGATCTCTTCCCGTAAACACACACGATTCTCAGACCGATTCCCCTACCTACATATCTCCTTGGCACGCTTCTACAACGGTCATCATCATGAGTGAAGAAATGTTCAAACACCCTCTGGGCAACATCCGCCTACTCGATCGTACCAAATACACAGTCTGGAAGTAAGATTGCATGAAGGTCCTACAAGGAATAATGGCGTGGGACATCGTGATGCAGACGGAAGAAGAACCGGAAGATCCAGGAAGACCCAACGACTTCTCCATAAACCTTGTTCTGGCACGGAAGGGGTACAAGGACTACAAGCAACGGAAATCGCAGGCCATGGCAATCATCTACGGATCCTGTACTAATGCTGTCAAGGTATACATTAAAGGAATAGACGATCCCGTCGAGATGTGGAAAGAATTGGAGGCCCGGACAAACACTGCCAACTTATCCGTCAGAAGAATGTCGCTCTTTCGGAAATTCAGCACTCTTCGTCCCACTCCCGGGCAGCCGCTCAATGCCTACTTTGCGGAACTGCTTGACATCACCACTGACCTTGCTGGCTCCGAAGAAGCAGTCCCCGACGTGGTCCTCAAGAATCACATTTATACAACTCTTCCTCCCGCCTATGCAGTTACGATCGAGAATCTTCAATCTCGTGCGAAAGTTACAGTTCAAGAAGCTATAGATGCACTCAACGAATGCGAGACGAATCGATCGATGACAACCAAACCTGATGCGGTCTCCGAGGCACTCTACACCCAACAAGGAGGAAGAGGAGGATGAGGTGGCTACCAGGGATGATACCAGGGGAATGAGCGCTCTCCGAAGGGGTGTGATTGGTGTAAAACCGGCACCCACACTACCGCCAACTGCTGGAGCAAGAAGAACAACAAACGAGCTCGAGATCAGAATGACTGCTACTATTGTGGAGAAGAAGGACATATGAAGAATGACTGCCCTGCTAGATGAAAGGGACAGGCAGTACGAAACAACAGAGGAAACGGACGTGACCGTGGTGGAAACGGAGGAAACGATCACGGAGGAAACGGACGCGACCATGGTGGAAACGTGGAAACGGAGGAAACGAACACGGAGGAAACGCACGCGACGGACGCGAAGGAAACGGACGTGATGGAAGTGACGGATATGGGCGTACTCAGAATACCCTGGTAAACAGCAATGACTTGCGCGGTCTACCTCCCTCGGCTTGGAGGTAATGGTGGCGTCATATCGATCGGCAACAACAACAAGGACCTGGGTAATTGATTCCGGAGCATCTCGCGATTATGGCAACAATCTTCGAGGCTTCCGGAAGAGCTCAGTTAAGGAAACGAATAGAATCATCAAGTTGGGAGATGATCACCAAGTACAAACAAAGAAGAAAGGAATTGTACGTCTGGGAGGAGTGGATATTGAGGCGTTCTTCGTTCCGGAATTCCGAATATCTCTCCTGTCTGTTGGACAACTCGACTCACACGGATAGACAGCAACATTCCGATCAGAGATATGCTCGATTGCCGATGCAAAAGGACAAAAGGTTCTCGGCGCCAATCTTGAAGACGGTCTATACATACTATCAATGGATGGATCGGCACATATTTCCGAAATCAGGATGCTGTGAACAGCTCCACATTCACACACGGTCAACATGTGGCATCGGCGTCTTGCACACCTTAATCATCAAGATTTTGAGACGTCTATTGGAATCTTCGGGTGAGTGTCTTCCTATGGATGTTGAACCAGTCACCGATCCGACACCGGTTGAGCGCATTACAGATTCTATGGACGGCGGAGGTGCGGGTAGCGACCGGAAGGTGGCAGAGCCGGTGGAAGATCCGTGATCAGTTCAGACGCGAGGTGTTTTTTTTTTCGTTTATTCATACTCGTATGTGACCAATATAAATAGATCATGGCGGCGTACATTTAACCCAGTTTTCCTGTCCGCAGTCCGCGCGGTGACGGCACGTTGCAAGCTCCCCTTCGCCCTCCGCCCAGGCCTGTCCCGAAGGGAAAATATGCGCACCAAGCAAATCGCAAAGGACAGTAACAAAGGAAAAGCGGCCCTCCCCTACTCCTCGTCTGCCGATGCCATGAAGGACGGCGTGGGCAGGAAGAGCGGCAGTGCATCTCCTGCACCCCATCCTCCCGTTGCGCCTAGGTAGCTCCTCCACCTCCTGGTCCTCTTCCCGGCTCGGACCCTGAAAAGTCTGCCCGCCCACGCCAACACATCTTGGCTGCAGCCGGACCCCGCTCCTGTCTGCTAAGCCGCCAATCACAACATGGTCGCGCGCCACGGCACTGGCATCGGCTTGGTTACCCGATTCCCCGCCACGGCACCCGCTACCTCACACTTCCTCGGCGGTCGCGCGCTCAGGCGTGCGCTCCCACTCAACATCACGGTTGCGCGCCACGGCATCGGCATCGGCTTTGTCACCCGGTTCCCCGCCACGGCACCTGCTACCTCACACTTCCTCGGCGGTCGCGGGCCTGGTCCCCCGCTACTACCACCTCCTCCACCTCCTCCACCTCACGGTTGCGCGCCACGGCCTCGGCATCGGCTTGGTTACCCGATTCCCTGGCACAGCGCCCGCTACCTCACACCTCCTCGGCGGTCGCGCGCTCCGGCGTGCGCTCCCACTCTACATCATGGTTGCACGCCACGGCATCGGCATCGGCTTTGTCACCCGGTTCCCCGCTACGGCACCCGCTACCTCACACTTCCTCGGCAGTCGCGCGCTCCGGCGTTTGCTCCCACTCTACATCACGGTTGCGCGCCACGGCATCGGCATCGGCATCGGCTTTGTCACCCGATTCCCCGCCACGGCACCTGCTACCTCACACTTCCTCGGCGGTCGCGCGCTCTGGCGTGCGCTCCCACTCCACATCACGGTTGCGCGCCACAGCATCGGCATCGGCTTGGTTACCGGATTCCCAGCCATGGCACCCGCTACCTCACACTTCCTCGGCAGTCGCGCGCTCCGGCTTGCGCTCCCACTCCACCTCACGGTTGCGCACCACGGCATCGGCATCGGCTTTGTCAACCGGTTCCCCGCTACGGTACCTACCTCACACTTCCTCGGCGGTCGCGCGCTCCGGCGTTGGCTGCCACACACCTTCTCGGCAGGCTTGCGCTCTGGCGTTGGCTGCCACACCACCTTCTCGACGGCCGCGCGCTCCGGCGTTTGCTGTCACACACCTTCTCGGCAGGCTCGCGCTCTGGCGTTGGCTGCCACCCCACCTTCTCGACGGCCGCGCGCTCCGGCGTTTGCTGCCACACCTTCTCAGCGGGCTCGCGCTCCGGCGTTTGCTGCCACACACCTTCTCGGCAGGCTCGCGCTCTGGCGTTGGCTGCCACACCACCTTCTCGACGGCCGCGCGCTCCGGCGTTTGCTGTCACACCTTCTCGGCGGGCTCGCGCTCCGGCGTTGGCTGCTATTCCACCTCCCCAACGGCTGCCACTTCGGCGCCGTTCAAACATAACGATACCACGACTGATTTCAACGAATGTCCGTATTGTTTTCTCGTTGCTTACGTCGTGCGCACTTTGTCTTCCATTTCCTTGGTGCGTTTACTTCTTTTGGCGGACGGGAAAGATGGGAGCCCCATGGTGGTGGTACGGCGAGGAGGAGCGCATATTACCTGTAGTTTAAAGCGCAATAGATCGAAGTCGCATATTATCTCTCTCCACAGACCTACCTCTCTCTACCCGTGAACCGGCGCTGCGACCACCACCCCCGATAAGAACAACGAGCCCACGCAAGGCGTGTCAGAAGACCGCGACAAGACCACGCCAGGCGTGACGGATACCGCGAGAACAACGAGCCCATGCAAGGCATGTGGGAAGACCGTGACGAGAGCACGCCAGACATGACAGATACCGCGAGAACAACGAGCCCACGCAAGGCGTGTGAGAAGACCGAGACGAGACCATGCCAGGCGTGACGGATGCCGCGAGAACAACGAGCCCACGCAAGGCGTGTGAGAAGACCGCGACGAGACCACGCCGGGGGTGACAGATACCGCGAGACTACAAGCGGCGCATGAGTACGCTGGAAGCGAGACTACAAGCGGCACGTGAGTACGCCGGAAGTGTGACCACGAGCTTGCCCCGAAGAACCGAGCCTACGTTACCTGTCGAGCAGCACGGAGTAGTCAAGGCAGGATCTTGACAACTGCAGCTCCAGCATCACCAAGCGCGCACAGCAGTTCCGTCATCACTGGGCGCGTACAGCAGCTCCATCAACATCGAACACGGACAGCAGCTCCGGTATGGGGCGCCACGGCAGCTCCAGCATCACCAAGCGCGTACAGCAGTTCTATCATCACTGGGCGCATACAGCAGCTCCATCAACATCGAACGCGGACAGCAGCTCCCGTATGAGGCGCCACTGCAGCTCCAGCATCACCAAGCGCGCACAGCAGTTCCGACAGCATTGATTCGACCGGATATTGTGAACGTAGAGTTGTATTTCTGGCGAAGGAATTCAGGACGTGGGCTGCAGAATGATTCAGTTCACGAGCGGACTTCATATGATGGCTCAAATGGGAGGTTCGTTGGATACGTAGATTATCGAGGATGCGCTGTCAGCACACCGATTGTAGTCATGGTCGTCAGCGACAATGTCGAACGATCGTGGTACGGCTCAAAAAGAAAGTGGCAATCGATGGTGGTATTCGGGATCGCTTCTTTGGTTCCACCCAATTCCTGGTGAATGGCGAGTCGGTTCGTGATATATTCGAGAACCGAATATCGTGAAGGCAGAGTTTTAGTCCTGGCTAAGGATTTCCAATGGATTTCGTTCGCGGGAGGACTTCGGATGAACGTTCGAATCGTGGGTTTAAACGATACATATGTGGATCGTCGAGGCAGCGCGGTCGTCGCATTGACTGTAGTCACGGCGTCAGCAGTAGGGAATGATCTCATGCCGTTCTCCACAAGCGGTAGTTTCGGGTGTTCGGTGGCTGCAAACGTGACGCGTTGTCTGGTTGAGACCATCTTGGCGATGTCGTCGCATGCGACGCGGCTTTAAAAGTTGAGGCTTAAAAAACGAGAGTGCAGGGATGAGGTGCTGAAGCGAGTCGGGTGCAAATATCGGCGGGTTCGATTATTGATAGGTTGCGGATTGGTAGAGAGTTCAATCCGGGCTCATAACCTGTTGGAATATAGGGATCGATAGAGACGAAGATAGTGAACTGATTGATTTATAAAATGTCGAAGGAAAAACATTCTCTCTATATACAATACGCCTGAGGGACTCGCCAAGGGGAGAGGACGGAAGACTGTCTCCCGAGCCAGTGCTTAAAGACTAAGGCTGCTGTCATCTCCAGACATGTTGCCTCTGGTCCGTCATCTCCGGACGCCATCTCCGGTCCGTCACCTCCGGGCGCCCTTTATTCTGACATCTACTACCCCTATTCCTTCCCGGCACGCCCATTCTCCCTTCTCAGTAGTCGTCCTCTTGTGATTTTCTCCTCCTCTAATCTCATCTTTCCTGTTCCTTGCCGTCACGGTATTCTCGTATCTTCTAGTTGCTTCTTTCATTGTTTCGGTATTCTTGTCTCTTCTAGTCCCTTCTTTCGTCGTTGCAGTCTTCTTATTTCTTCTTGTCTCTTCATTTGTCTTCTCAGTCTTCTCGTTTCTTCTTGTCGCTTCTTTCGTTGTCGCAGCTGCCGGGTGCTCAGCGACCCAATACTCCTCTAATCCTCTTGAACACTCAAACAATGCAATCGTCTCTTCGAAATACTTATCTATCCGTAACGCTCAAATAATCAAACAAATCATTAGTAACGTACACCTACGATTCACAATCTGCAATAACATCCTTCTCAATGCTCAATGCACTACTAAAATTACTAGAAAGTATTCTGCTGTAAGAAATATCTGTGACCTCCTCAAACCTCACCACCTTCGACCTCACCAGTCCTTCACACCAATTCCCAACCTCCGCCAACTCCGAGCAATCAAAGACTGCCCCTAATTCTTTTGAAACCGAGCCGGTTCCATCCTTGCTGCCACTTGGAAGCGCGGCACCTCGTGGCGGACTCCATTTCCCGAGTCCTCGTCATCTGACTACTCTGCTTCATCATTTTCGCTTAACTGAGAGTCTGTGTCCGAAGCATCCATCTCATCAGAACCCTCGTCGATGTCCGGCTCGGTATCCTCAGCCGTTTGAGCGTTTATCTTGTGGTAGAGTATCTCATACAGGTCATTCCAAGATATTTTCAATTCATCAACCGATTCCTCATCCAAGCCAGATCGTTCTGCTCCCAAATCTACCAACCCAGTGTACAGTTGAGGGAGGTTTCCCTTCTCTTGGAAAGACACTGACAAAGCCTCCATGGTGTATCGGTATCTGGTCATATCATGGATGTGATAAATGTCCCTGCTGTAGTGTCCTATAGCATGTACCTGTTTCATCCATCTTCGACTCAGGAGTAAGGTGAATGAGGATCTACCTCCATGCTCTGGCAGGCAATAGCAACGGATTGACGCAGTCACTTCAGCCACCGTGACATCAAGTTTCACGTAGTATTTGATTTCATGGAACGTAGAAGCGGCAGTTTTCATGACTACATCGGTCTGTGGACATTAAATCAGGTCCATCCGGCGGGCCAGTGACAAAGGCATCATATTTGGGACCGATCCTCCATCCACAAGGACGCGCTTCTGGATTCCTGCAGGGTAGTTTCCTCCTGCCTCAGTAACATGGGTGGTCGTGTAAAAGTTGACAATCCTTCCCACGGACTCAGGCAAGGCTTTTTCCACCTTACCAGGTTGATCGGGTGGGAACACTGGTTCGGTCAGGGATACACGTTTCTCTTTGGCTTTCCCCTTCCTAGGCGGCCGCTCGTGAACCAGTCTATAAGACACTTCTTGTCGGGTACTAGGAGCTGACATAAAGAGCTGGCCATAGGTCATTTCTCTCACCTGATATCCCTCAGGGACGTCACAGGGTTGAATTTCAGTTGCCCTTTTATCATCCGAATAGGCTCGTGCTCTTTCAGAGGATGACATTTACTTCTTGGCTTTTCGTGCAGATTGGCTGGGTTGACCACAGGAGGTATATCTGCCAAATTGTCTTCTGGAATGGCATATCCTGGTGTCGCTCGGCCAATTGGTTTCAAAGTCAGTCGGTTTTTCTGACGCTGTTGCTCCACAGCTTCTCCGCCCACGACAGTTCACTTCCTCTTATCTGCTTGCTTGTGGTCTACATCAGGAAAAAAAAAAATTGCGTCCTGAGCGTCCGGACGCACTGGACGCACTGGACGTTTCAGACGCAACCTGCTTAACTCGGACGCAGATCGCCACGGCATCTGCTTACCGGACGGAGCGTGGCAGGGCATTTTCCTTCTGAACGCAGCCGTGTCAGCGCATTTTCCTTCTGGACGCAGCCGTGTCAGGGCATTTTCCTACTGGACGCGTCCGGACAACACGTGTCATGGCACCACGTTTACGCTGGCTGTCAAGGCACGGAACATCGCAGCAAATACTCGGGTCGCATTCGCAAACACGCAGCAGGTTCCAGGCATAGTGACTCAGTCCTGTTCTATTCTTTATATCTACGGTATGTACATCTATATATGCTACTACACACTTCGCGTTTCCAGCAAAAGCACCCAGCGTCACACCCATCGCCGCGATCATTACATGCAGTAATGCTGTTTTGACGCGCTTAGCATTGCTCTGCGTGTCGGAAACAAAGGAAAGTTGGCAAATACGACACGACGCGATGAGCACGACGACTATGAGGAGGATGGCGATGACGACGCCGGCAGCGAGGACGATAGCGAGAAGGACGCGGCGAGTATGATGGCGAGCTTTGTGACATGGTTAGCGCAGCTCTCAGAGTGACAGAGACACGGGGAAGTTGTTGAATACACAGTGACGAGTACGATGTCAATGAGGACACCAGCGGCTAGGACGATAGCGAGTAGGACGTGGCGACTATGAGAGTGAGTAAGTCACAGCGAGGACGATAGCGAGTAGGACGTGGCGACTATGAGAGCGAGTAAGACGCGGCGAGGACGATAGCGAGTAGGACGCGGCGAGTATGATGGCGAGCTTTGTGACATGGTTAGCGCAGCTCTCAGAGTGACAGAGACGCCGGGAAGTTGTAGAATACACAGTGACGAGTACGATGTCAATGAGGACGCCGGTGGCGAGGACGATAGCGAGTAGGACGTGGCGACTATGAGAGCGAGTATGACGCGGCGAGGACGATAGCGAGTAGGACGTGGCAACTATGAGAGCGAGTAAGACACGGCGAGGACGATAGCGAGTAGGACGCGGCGAGTATGATGGCGAGGTTTGGGACATGGCTTGCACAGCTCTCAGAGTGACAGGAACAGTGGCGGGAACTGGTACAATACGATGTGACGAGTATGATGTCGATGAGGAGGATGTCGATGAGTTTGATGGCAGTGAGGATGACGGCGAGTATGATGGAAACGCGAAGAATGACGACGGGTATCTAGGACGAGGTGAAAGGAGAAGAAAAAAGGGGTCTACATAGAAGCGATGAGCAAGCCGAACCTTGCGTAAGCGCAAGTGTTAGTAATGGCATGGCGCTTTGCATTGACATCATACTCGCCGCGTCCTACTCGCTATCTTTCTTGCTGCCTGCAATATCATTGACATCGTACTCCTCACCTCGTATTGTACCACTTCCCGCCGCTGTTCCTGTCACTCTGAGAGCTGTGCTAACCATTTCCCAAACCTCGCCATCATACTCGCCGCATCCTACTCGCTATCGTCCTCGCCGCGTCTTACTCACTCTCATAGTCGCCACGTCCTACTCGCTATCGTCCTCGCCGCCGGCGTCCTCATTGACATCGTACACGTCACTGTGTATTCTACAACTTCCCGGCGTCTCTGTCACTCTGAGAGCTGCGCTAACCATGTCATAAAGCTCGCCATCATACTCGCCGCGTCCTACTCGCAATCGTCCTCGCCGCGTCTTACTTGCTCTCATAGTCGCCACGTCCTACTCGCTATCGTGCTCGCCGCGTCTTACTCGCTCTCATAGTCGCCACGTCCTACTCGCTATCGTCCTCGCCGCCAGTGTCCTCATCGCCATCCTCCTCATAGTCGTCGTGCTCATCGCGTCGTGTCGTATTTGCCAACTTTCCTTTGTTTCCGACACGCAGAGCAATGCTACGCGCGTCAAAACAGCATTACTGCATGTAATGATCGCGGCGATGGGTGTGACGCTGGGTGCTTTTGCTGGAAACGCGAAGTGTGTAGTAGCATATATAGATGTACATACCGTAGGTATAAAGAATTGAACTGGACTGAGTCACTATGCCTGGAACCCGCTGCGTGTTTGCGAATGCGACCCGAGTATTTGCTGCGACGTTCCGCGCCTTGACAGCCAGCGTGACCGTGCTGCCATGACACGCGTCGTCCGGACGCGTCCAGTAGGAAAATGCCCTGATACGGCTCCGTCCAGAAGGAAAATGCCCTCACACGGCTGCGTCCAGAAGGAAAATGCCCTGCCACGCTCCGTCCGGTAAGCAGATGCCGTGGCGATCTGCATCCGGACACACGGTGCCGTGGCGAGCTGCGTCCGAATTCACATTGCCTGTGCGTTTTGCGTTGCGAGCGGTATGTGCACTGACAGGGTGCGTCCAGAGCGTCCCGAGCGCCTGGTGCGTCTGGACGCAGATTTTTTTTCCTGATGTCCACCTTCCCACTGCAGAACGTCCTCATAATGCATGTCTTCCAGTGCTGAGCTCAGCATACCAATGTTCTTAGTCTCGATCATGCTGACAACAGCCGGTTCTCGGCCAGTTACTCGTTCCGATCCTAGTACTCCTCCCGATCTGAGTGCTTGTCTGTTGCTGCCAGTTCCTTGTCCCTGCTGGGCCGTGCCGGACCCTTCAGCCTGCTGTGGTTGTCTCTCACAGTAAAGATTGCTAATATGTTGGCGAAGTTCCTCCACTTCCCATTGCATCTGGGTAGGATTCTCTCTAGGGGGCTCCTCAAGATATCGCTCTGGTGGCGCATAAAATCGGCGCTTATACTTCAACGGATACTGACCTCGCCATCCTGGTTCCAGCAGTCGGGTTGTATGCCTGATTTCCATTGATTCTCTGGATATTCTCAGCGCAGATCTCAGGTGACACCCTGGACTTCTAACAATGGTACTCACAATGGCCAAAGGTCTCACAGCTGTAGCAGATAATGTCTGGATTCCCAGCCATCCAGTCAGGATTCCCGGCCTTGATCAGATTAGTGGTTACCAAAACTGGATCCTACTTGTACGCTCTCCACCAGGTTGGCATCTCCTTAACCCTGTGGTCCTTGAATTTTAAGAATCCTCATTTCCTCCAGCTGGTGCTGAATCTCTTTAATCTGCCTCCAGACGGCCTCTTGCTGTTTCAGGACTTCTTCTTTCACTTTGTGAACGACTTCCTCCTTCTGATGGATTTCTTCTTCCTTTCGGCAAGTCTCTTCTTCCTTCTTCCGACCTTCTTCTGCCTTCTTCCCAGCTTGTTCTGTCTTTCTCTGAGCTTCCTCCTTCCTCATCTTATGAAGGTCCAACAGCTTCTCCGAGGCCTTCTAATTTCTTCTCTCTATTCGCTTCCACAGGCTCCTCCAGTACTTCCAATCTTTACTCTTCATTCGGTGACGATCCTGCTCATCATTACTGAAATCGGAATCAGAGTCCGACGAGTCATCCGAGTCGTCCGAATCATCATTGTCGAAGTAGGCTGACCGTTGTCTGCCATACGCTTGTTCCTCCGTGGTTCCGGCCAGGTCCTGGGCAGAGACCAGGTACGTCTTGAAACGGATCTTCCCCTTGTGCTCTCCAACACCAGGGACCGAAATCAACATCTTCCGGTTGACTTCATCATGGATTCCTCGCCAGAATCTAGAGGTCAAACTCTCGTACAGGTCATCCCGACCTTTACAGAGTCCTGCCTCCTTTTGCCTCCGCTGGATGTAATACCGGAAGGTCTCGTTCGGTTTTTGTCACAGGCCGTCCATAGGATTCACATTGCCCTCGACACCAGTATCTCTCATTTTCCAAAACCGGCAGTTCAGCCCGTCTTGCACCACTGTAGGGTTCACTTCCCACTTGCCGTCCATAGCGTCAATGTATTCCTGAACTCTGCACACGCAATGGGAGTAAATCAGAGTATCGTGGCCCATGTGTTGCTCCATATCTGACTTATACATCCCATTTGAAACCTGAAGCTCGATGTACCTTGAGACATTCTTCAGGAAGCACTCAATATCCTCTGCTTCCTTGCCTTTGAATGTTTTGATCAAAGGGTAACCAGCAGTGGCCGTCACGATGATATTCGGAATTTTCGCACCCTCCGTAACAATCCCGATCTAAGTTCCTGCAGCTGTTGTCATTGTCGATTGTTGGTTAGCGGTCGGTTCTTGATTTGCAGTCAGGTCTTGATTTGCGGTCGGTTCGGTTTCTGATTCTTTGTTATTCGGCTTCTCCTGCAGTTAATTTGATCCGTTGTCTCCATCAATCGACAGACTCCTGAATCCAGTGATTATTCTGCCTTCCAGTGATGACTCTCGGATTCGGCGATGATGATCTCGCCTTGGGAACTCATATTGCTCACGAGCTCTGTCTCTTACTCGTTTTGCTGAGTGTTCCTCTCGGAACTGACGCCAATTTGTAGGGTCCGCCAGTTCGGAAATCTTAGAATCAGGCTTTGTCAGCGAAGTTACTATCGAGCTCAGGAAAGTCGTCCAGTAATGGGCCTCAACACGCCAGCCCCCGCTCTTACCACTGGCTGCTCGCCGGCAGCTACTTTTGACACGAGGATCCGGCTTCAAGCAGTTCGATGGAAGTCTGGTGACAGCTCTCTCTCTCCTCTTATTTGGCAGCTGAAGGTCAGTCGACACCGTTTTGGGTTTGGCGCACCAGATGAAGACTAAACCCTAAGGGGGCGAGCAATAAGGAGATGGGTCACGGATGGAACGAAGAAATGGGTGGTGTGGCGAAAGAAATAGGTTGTGACCCTGCAGGTGTGTGGCATGTACAGGATAAGGAGCAAAACCCCTCGGAGACGAGCTAAAGAACACCTCAGGATGACTAACTCCTCCCCTATCCACGCTAACCCCTTTTGTCCACCAATCCCTCGTTTTCGCCGCTTCGCTGCCATTGCCCCCCTCAGTACCGTTCCTGTTTTCCCACCTGCTGCCGCGCGTTGGCGCCAAGTTTCACGCCCCCCTTTGCCCTTCGTCTAGGCAGGTCCCTACCAATTTTTTTTTGTTAATCATACTCGTCTTCGGCCCATCTGGACTGCGAGGGCGTTTATTTTTATCCCTATTTCCCTTTCGCAGACCGCGCGATGTCGGCGTGTCGCGACCCCCCGTTTGCCCGCCGCGGAAGGCCCGCCCCAAAAATATACGATACACCAAGGAACATAGTTGGTCATGAATCATACTCTTTGTCTTCAACATTTTACTACTCCCTCCTTTTGATCACAGACTTCAGTATCCGACCTAATGGCGGCGCAATGAGTAACACCATATTCCCGGAAATTGTAACTGATGTTATCTGATCTTCTCGTGTCATGTGTACTACCACGTGTGTCAATCTTATCTGACACCATGGTATCCTCGGCCCCATTTGTGGCGAGTCACTCCTCGCACCACTTGGTTTGCAGTCCAGACATATCGCACCTCACCCCAGAGCACTGGCAGCTACCAACAGTTAGAGACCGACAGCGTCTCCAGCTTTGCGGAGAATACTTAAGGACAAACCACGCCCACTCATAGCAACGGAAAATGCCCTCGCGTGCCTCCGCCGTAATTCACCCTGTCTTTGCGGCGATGTTGCGTTGCCCCTTCAAACCGTGAGGGGATCAGCTAACACTGCCTGGTGCAAAACCGACAGAAGGGAAAATCGCGCAGTCAAGCACGCCGCACCAACGACAATGACTTCTCCAAGGGCCTACCGGTGCGGAGATGGCGCCGCGAGTTGGTCGCCATCACTGCACCCACGCCGACGGTCGACGCGTCGCAGCCCGAGCTGCCGCAGCCGGAGGAGGCACATCTTCTCTCTCCGACGTCGCAGGGACTCCTCGCCGCTGCGCGTGCGGGCTCGAGCCCCGACGTTGTGCGGGAAGCCCGCGAACCGCCTCACGCCGAGCCTCTGTTCTGCATTAAGCGCTGGGTCCGCATCCCGCAGGAGGACGAGCCTCCGGAGCCGGTTTACCTCGCGAAACTGCCGAAGATTGCAGGAAAGAAGGTTGGTGACTCTACCGTTGCGAATGACACTGCGGTCAGAGGCGGCGTCTCGGTCGAGAACACCGGCTCGAGAAGTGACTCTTCGCCACCCATGAAGAACAAGCGTTCTGGGCGCAAGCCGAGTTTGAAGAAGTCCGTCTCGCTCGTCGTGGGAAAGGCGCCCACCGATCCGTTGAAGGGAGAAGAGCAGAAGCGTACCGCTGATACAGCCGATGCTATGGATATCGACGCCGTTATCGCATTGGAGCCGAAGCCTCAGAATGCCGTTGCCAATGAGATGGAGAGGGATGTAGCCACCACCGAGGTAGCCAACTTGGAGCAGAATCAGGATGAGGTCTTGCACCACTCGAATACCTTCAAACCGAACTTCTAGTCGCTGATGTTTGGTGTGTGACAACCGCTCTTCGTAAAATCATTCGAGAGTTGGAGTACTGTTTGGTGTTTCGATTGCCGATACGTGCATGCTTATTTCCGTGTTTGTCGTATCTATTTGCTCCCGTCGCCAGTGCCCGTCTTTGGTCGATTTTGCGTATTTCGATTAGTTAATTTACACGGTGCTGGTCTAATCCGCAGTGTGGGGTTTTGGTGATGTTTGCAACAGAAACAGGGCGGCACACCTGCAGTAGCTAGGTGGATGATGTTTCCGATTTGGTGGCAATTCTTCATCTCTCTTATCATTCATCTGACAGTTAATCGCGACATTCACAGCCAAAAAAAGGCCGTTTGGCACTCGAGATGTCCTTTGTCATACATGTCTGCCTTCGTCTTGGCGCTTCCTCAAATTGGGTGCTGATGCCCTACACGTTCTGTAGAACTTTCCACATCACCCCCGCGATCCATACTTAACCACCCGCTTGCAGCAGGGCGCAGTGGCAGCTACAGCTCCCGACGCGCCTCCCCGTCGTCAACAGTCTGCTCTACGGATGTCGATCGCCGCCCGCCAAACCATCCAGGCCTCCTACCGCACAGCTAAATTCGTGCGTTCGCGTGTTGTAACACTGCGTGCAGACGACATCACATGTCAGGACGACACACAGGCGATCTACCCTGAACGATCCACCATCGGGAAGGTCTACGCCTCCAAGCGCAGCTTGTTGTCGAAACGTGTCAGAATAATAGGCGTCCGGAGATGACGGACCGGAGGTGGCGTCCGGACATGACGGACCGGAGGTGGCGTCCGGACATGACTGAGTCCCCGAGCACCGTCTCGGGGGGCAGTCTTCCGTCCTTTGTCCTGACGGCCTTCCTGTATATAGAGAGATCTTGTGCCCGCATAATACTGCAATACAATCTTCACGTTTATCGATCCATATATTCCAATAGGTTATGAGCCCGGGTTGACGCTTTCTCAACCCTCAACCTATCAATAGTCGCACCTCCGTACCTGACCAACCGCCTTTCCGAAACCGCCTTAGTGCCTGATACCCCAGTCCCAAACCACTTTAAGCCTCAACAAACATCGCGTCAACATCATGAC
>Ga0307516_10001956_pt1 | contig 28214 bp, 26 predicted proteins | sample 19_EM_MG_FD_203310 | JGI IMG/M metagenome (GOLD analysis project Ga0307516, IMG submission 203310) | Populus trichocarpa ectomycorrhiza microbial communities from riparian zone in the Pacific Northwest, United States - 19_EM | ecosystem: Host-associated > Plants > Roots > Unclassified | place...
TGCCGGTGAACGGGAACTTCGCGAGGTCGCCCAGCGTCTTCAGGTCGTCGGGGTGCACGCCCTTGTCGTCGAACGCGCGCCGGTAGTGCGGCACGTTCGCGTACACGTGCGCGAGCGTCTCGCGCAGGCGCGTGAGCTGCAGCGCGGCGATCTCGTCGCGGCTGGCGGTTTCGATCGCGTCGAGTTCGACGGGGCGCGGTGCGTGCAGCGGCATGAGTCTCTATTCCTGGATGGGGGCGAGCACGGGCTTGCCCTTCAGGGTGTACGAACGGCCCCGGAACGCGACGACGCGTTCGTCGCGCTGGTTGCGCACGTCGACGTCGTAGACGCCCATGCGGCCGGCCTTGCTGACTTCGACGGCGGTGGCGGTGAGCACGTCGCCGAGCCGACCGGGCGCCAGGATCTCGACGTTGAACCCGGAGGCCACGGTGATCTCGTCGTACGCGTTGCACGCGAACGCGAAACAGGAATCGGCCAGTGCCGTCATCAGGCCGCCCTGGCAGTTGCCATAGCCGTTGAGCATGTCCTCGCGCACCGTCATCGTCATCGCGCACGAACCGGGGCCGATGGCCTCGACGCGCATGCCCATGCCTTGCGACGCCCGATCGGTGGACCACAGGTGGTCGCGCACGCGCTCGGCGACGGCTTGAGCTTCGCTCATGCTCGGGCTCATCGGTCGGTGAACACGGCCGCGCGCTTCTGCTGGAATGCCGCCACGCCTTCGGCGAAGTCGTGTGCGCGGCCCAGCTCGCCCTGCATGCGTGCCTCGAGCGCCAGTGCATCGGCCAGCGACAGCGATTGCGACGCATCGAGCGCCTGGCGCGTGGCGACCAGCGCCTTGGACGGCATCGCGGCCAGCTTGTCGGCCAGCGCCAGCGCCTGTGCCTGCAGGTCGGCGTCTTCAACCACCTGCCAGATCATGCCGAAGCGCTCGGCGTCGGCGGCCGACAGCTTGTCGCCGGTGAGCGCCAGCGCCAGCGCGCGCGAACGGCCCACCAGGCGCGGCAGCAGCCAGGTGCCGCCGCAATCGGGGATCAGGCCGATCTTCGCGAACGCCTGGATGAAGCTGGCCGAGCGCGCCGCCAGCACGATGTCGCAACAGAACGCGAAGTTCGCGCCGGCGCCGGCGGCCACGCCGTTGACCGCGCACACCACGGGCACCGGCATCGACTGGATGCGCAGTGCGAGCGGGCGGTAGTTGCGCTCGATGACGGCGGCGATGTCGGGCCTGCCGTCCGCGCCGGCGGCCATGCCGGGGTCGTTCAGGTCCTGGCCGGCGCAGAAACCGCGGCCGGCACCGGTGATCAGCACGGCGCGCACGGCCGGATCGGCGGCGGCGCCGTCGAGCGCGGCGCGCAGCTCGGCGTGCATGTCCTGCGTGAAGCTGTTGAGCGCGGCGGGACGGTTGAGCGTGAGGGTGCGTACCGCGCCACGCTGCGCGACCTGCACCAGCGCGTCGGGCGAGGAAATCAGGGCTGTCTCGGACATGGGCTTGCCTTGCGTTGGGTTCGAAGCGAACCTTGTCGGAATGGGGCTGGCGCCAGGGACGGGTCCGGCGAATGCGGAGGACAAGCCCCGCATTCGCACCGCTACCAAGGGTTGTCTCCCCCACCAGTGTCGGCTGGCTTGGTCTATTCTTTGACCGACCGGTCGGTTAATCTTAGACTGACGACCGGAACGACGCAAGCCCGCCCGTCAGACCCGACGCGGTCTTTACCTGAGGAAAACCCGAATGCCCTGCTACGAGATCGACGGCCTGCGGCCCGTGGTCGACCCGACCGCCTACGTCCACCCCACCGCCGTGCTGATCGGCGACGTGGTCGTCGGCCCCGGCGCCTACATCGGACCCTGCGCCAGCCTGCGCGGCGACTTCGGCCGCATCGTGCTCAGGAACGGCTGCAACGTGCAGGACACGTGCGTGGTCCATGGCTTTCCGGCCTCCGACACCCTGCTGGAGGACAACGCGCACATCGGCCACGGCGCGGTGCTGCACGGCTGCGTGATCCGCGCGGACGCGCTGGTGGGCATGAACGCCGTCGTGATGGACGAGGCCGAGATCGGCGCCGGCGCCTTCGTGGCCGCGAGCGCCTTCGTGCGCGCCGGCCTGAAGGTGCCCGCGCGCTCGCTCGCCGCGGGCGTGCCCGCGAAGATCCTGCGCGAACTGAGCGACCAGGAGCTCGCGTGGAAGCGCGAGGGCACCGCCACCTACCAGCGGCTGACCGAGCGTTGCCTGGCCACGATGAAGGAAGTGACGCCGCTGGCGGCCGAGGAACCGGACCGCAAGCGCCTGGACACCGGCAGCGTGCAGCCGCTCGTGGCGACGCGGCGCGCGGGCGACTGAAGGCCTGCCGGACGGCACACCGGTGTTCCGTGCGTGAGGCCTCCCGTGGCTGCGTTCGAGCTACAGGCGCGGTTCGATGACCCAGGTCCAGACCGCGATGCCGGCTCCGAGCCAAAGCGCGACGACGAGGGCGGCGCCCGCGCGGCTGACGGGCTTCGCGCCCTTCCTGGCAATCCACTCGTCCGCCTGGCGGCGGCAGTCCACGCGGGCCTGCGCAGGCAACAGACGCACGGCAACCCAGATCAATGCGGGCAACAGCAGGAGATCGTCGAGGTAGCCGATGACCGGGATGAAATCCGGGATCAGGTCGATCGGGCTCAACGCGTAGGCGACGACGAAGGCACCGAGCGCCTTCGCGTACCACGGCGTCCGCGGGTCCTTCAAGGCGAACCACAGTGTCAGGCCGTCGCGCCTGACTCGTCGTGCCCAACTCTTCAGTGCCTCGATGAGCTTCATGCTCGCAGGATGCCAGAGCAACCGGCCGCCACACCGCGTGAAAATGGACAAGCCGCCAGGGCGCACCCTGGCGGCTTGTCCTGGCTCCCTAGTGCGATCACTCGGATGCGGCGACGTCGCGCGTCACTTCTCCAGCATGGCGACGACCTGCGCCGCTTCATTCTTCTGCTGGGCCTGTCGCATGCATTGCGCGCCGGCGCGCCACTTGTCGAGCGACGCTCCCACGTCGTTCATGTCGACCCGCAGGATGTGGCGCCGGCTGAAGACGAAGTTGCGCAGGACGTCGACGCCCTCGTCGGCCTTGGCGAGGAGGCGGGACTGCAGTGCCGTGGGCGCGTGGCAGGCCATGGCCGACACCGCATCGGCAGCGGCAACCGGACCCGAGACGACGGCGGACAGCATGCCGGCCAGGGTGGCGCAGGCGATGCTATGACTGGGGACTCGCATGATGGCTCTCCTTGGATCGGGATGAACAGGCCACGGCGCTGGTCGCGGCGGGTCGGTGAACGACACCGGCTTGTTCGCAAGTTAGACCCGTGACCCGGGCGTTGCGAGCCGGTTGCGACGGATGCCGGAAAGAACGGGATCAATGCCGCCAGGCGACGACAGGCCACGGTTGCCTGTCGCCGCCGGCACCGACCCGCGGCAAACCCGCCCTCTTCGCTCGACGAGCCCTTGCCGGCGCGACCGGGTTGGCGCATCCTCGCAAGGTCGCACAATGACAGCCTGCATCCCGGAGAGCAACGATGGATCAACGTGAGTTCGAGGCGGTGGTGGACGAGTTCGGCGCGAGCACGAAGGACCTGGTCGAACTCGTCGAGCAGGCGCGCTACGAGCAACCGACCGCCATCGCGATCTCGCGGCTGCTCGACGCGCGCGAGGACCTGCTGGCGCTGCTGGCCAGGCTGCCGGCGCTGCGCGCCGTCTCGCCGCCTGTCGAGTTGCCCATCGCGCTGGCCAGCCTGCGAACGCGGATCGCTCATTCGCGCAGCGAGTTGAAAGCCAGCCACGACTCCAAGGAGATCCTTCAGCTGGTCAGCGAGGTCGGCGAGACCTTTGCCACGACCGTCGCGCCGCTCCAGGCCGCGGGGCGCTGGCCCAAGGCCCGCGCCCGCTGAGTCCGGAGAGAATGCGTCCATGAAACTCGTCATGGACGTCCACCTGCAAGGCGACACCGCCCTCGTCGCCGCCGTCGCCTTCGACGACTGGGCGGCCTTCGAAGGCACCAGGAACTACGCGCTGCGGATCGATCATGTCGAGAAGCCCGTCAAGGGCGAGCTCGACCTGCGCGAGTTGCCGTGGCTGGTGCAGCTGATCAACGCCAACGGCTTGCAGCCCGAGGTGATCGTGTTCGACGGCTTCGTGCACCTGGACGCGCAGGAGACGCCGGGCCTCGGCCGCCACCTGCACGACACGCTGGGCGGCCGCACCGCGGTCATCGGCGTGTCGAAGACGGGCTTCAAGGACACGCCGGCGCAGTTCGAGGTCCATCGCGAGGAAGAGACGGCGCCGCTGATCGTGACCTGCGCCGGCATCGACCTTGGCGCCGCGAAGGCGCGCGTGCGCATGATGCACGGCCGCAAGCGCGTGCCGACGCTGATGAAGCTGGCGGCACGCATCGCGAAGGGCAACGCCGACGCGTGATGGACGAGCCGGCCCTCGGCGCCGACGACTCGAACGCCGCGCGCCTTTGGTCGGCCAGGCGCGTCCGGCGTTCGGTGCTCAGGCGGCGACCCGGCGATCCACCTCGTCGCTGAACAGGTAAGCGGACTCGAACGTGTCGGCCATGGCGAAGCGTCGCACGAACGCGAGCGCCGTGTCGGCCACCTCGCGCCAGCCGCTGTCGATGGTCAGCGAGTGGCCGCGGTTGGGCATCTCGACGATCTCGGTCAGGCCCGAGTTGAGCTGCTGCTGCCTGAACGACGCATTGGCGATCGCCCACGGCGCGGTGTGGTCCTTCTGCCCGGAGACGATCAGCAGCGGGCCGCGCTCGTGGTTGAGCGTGTCGACCTGGGCCTCCGTCCACGGGTTGACGTTGGCCGTGGCGGCCTGGAACAGCGGCGCCCCGGAGGCCGGAACCGCGTAGGTGCGGTACAGCTGCCGCGCCTCGTCCTCGCCGACGGCGTTGGCGAACGCGTAGCGGAACTGCTCGTAGCTCAGCGGCACGGCGCGGCTGCGGTTGGCCGGATTGCCCAGCACGGGCCACGCTGCCTTCAGTGCCGAGAACGGCAGCGGCAACACGCCTCGGAACGGCGCGGGATCGATCGCCACGGTGACCGCCGACAGGCCGCGGCCCGCCAGGAGCTGCGCCAGCAGGCCGCCGAACGAATGACCGATGACGGCCGGCTTGCGCTCGAGCTGCGCGATCACGGCGAAGAAATGGTCGGCGACCTGGCCCACCGTCTTGTTGGCCATCACGGCGGGGTTGGCGTTGGCTTCGGCCACGGTGGCCGGGTCGTCGGGCCAGTCGGGCATCAGCGCGATGTAGCCGGCCTCCTCGAACACCTCGGCCCAGCGCTGCCAGCTGCTGGGCAGCAGCCAGAGCCCGTGCACGAACACGACCGGATGCAGGCCGGACACATTGGCGCGCTGGATCTGCGCGCGTTCGGCGGGCGAGATGTTCCCCGCCGTCGACGATGCCGAATTGCTCATTCGCCTGCTCCCCGTCGGATCCGGGTCTCGACATGAGGCTTGTATCGGATCCGAATTCATCGTATCCAAATGTAGCCGGGAGTCAACGGCTCATCGCCCTGAACCCCTGTTCTGGGGAGGCTGGTTACATCAAGGCGGCGTCGCGTGCTCGGCCATCCAGCGGTCGGCCTGCGGCAGCCGCTGGGCGCGCACCGTGGCGCGGTCCTGGATCCTGGCCGCGACCTTGACGATGCGCTCGCGCGTGCGCGCCGGCACGTGCGCCCGGACGAACGCATCCAGGCGCGGCAGCATCGCGCGGTCGGCGCCGGTGTTGAAGAAGCGCGCGGCGATCGTCGCACCGGCGCCTTCGCCGAACAACGGCTCGACGCGGGCCCAGTGCGTGGCGATGAAGTCCAGCGTCGCGCCGGGATGGCTGGTGCCCACGCTGCGCAAGAGGCCGCCGGCCACCGTGACGGGCGGCTCGCCGGAAACCGCGAGCGCGAGCGCGCGATCCGCCAGTGCGCGCTCGCGTGCGAGGCCCAGCAGACGGTAGAGTTCGGCCTTCTCGAGCGGTGTCGCCGCGGACTGCGCCAGGCCGTGCAGGGCGTCCCACGCAGGCGCATCGGCGCGGATGGCGGCGACGGTCAGCACCGCTTCGCGCACGTCGCCCTGCAGGCTGGCAGCGTCGCCCAGGAAGCGCTTGAATCGGGCGGCGGTTTCGGCCACGACGGCGGGATCGTCGAACGTCCCCAGCGCCTCGATCAACTCGGCGCGCAGCGTGGCGGTCTCGCCCGCCTCGCCGGCGGCGGGTTGCCAGCCGACGCGCGCGAACACCGGAACCAGCAGCGACCGGGCGAATGCGCGGAACGCGGGCTGCGTCGCCAGCCCGTCGTGGAGGACGTCGAGATCGGTCAACTGGTCAACCAGCAGCTGGATCACCAGCGGATCGGACGTTGCCGGCACCTGCCGCATCAGGCCCAGCAGCGCGCCCATCGGCAGCTTGCCGGCCAACGCCAGCGCCTGGGTATCGGCGAGCAGGCCCAACTGGTCGTCGACGCCCAGCTGCGCGACCTTGTCGGTCAGCGTGGCGAGACCGGCTTCGGAATAGCGCACCCGCAGGTAGCTGGACTGGCCCGCGTTGACGACCACCGGGCCGCAGCCCGGCACCGTCACCGCCTGCGGCTCGGGGCCCTCGATGACGGCGCGCGCGCTGCCGCCGCCCAGCACCGCGACCGTGACCGGCGCGTGCCAGCGCCCGCCGTGCGCGCCGCCGATCGTGAACTGGTCCTGCGAAAGCATGACCTCGGTGCGGCCGCCGACGCAGCGCGCGCCGTGTTCCACGATCATCGGCACGCCGGGTCGCAGCGTGAGGTCGCGCGCGATCGCGCGCACGGGGCGCGCCGCGAGCTCGTCGAGCGACTGCCACAGGTCGTCGGTGACGGTGTTGCCGTAGGCATGCCGGGCGATGTAGCGGCGCACGCCGTCGCGGAACGCGTCGTCGCCCATATAGGCTTCGAGCGTTCGCACGACCTGCGAGCCCTTGGAGTAGGTGATCGTGTCGAACGCGCCCTCGGTCTGGGACACGTCGTCGATGTGCATGATCACCGGGTGCGTGCCGGGGCGCGCGTCGATGTCCATCGCATCCTGCTTGCTCGTGGCCTTCGACGACCAGCCCTGCCACTCGGGATGCAGCTCGTGCGTGGCCTTGACCTGCATCCACGTGGCGAAGCCTTCGTTGAGCCACAGGTCGTCCCACCACGCCATCGTCACCAGATCGCCGAACCATTGATGGGCGACCTCGTGAGCGATGGTCTCGAAGACGCGGTGGCGATCTTCTTCCGTCGCGAGCTTCGAGTCGACGAGCAGGTCGCGCTCGAAATAGAAGATCGCGCCCCAGTTCTCCATCGCACCGAACGTGACGCTGCCGCCGGCGCCGGCCACCATGTCCAGCTTGGGCAGCGGGTACGGGGTGCCGAACCAGGCGTTGTAGTACGGCAGGATGCGCGCGGCGGCGTCCAGCGCGTACGCCGCCTGCGCGGTACCGCCGCGCTTGACGACCACGCCCACGTCCACGCCGGCGACGTCGCGGTGCACGCGCTCGAAATCGCCCAGGCCGAAGAACAGCAGGTAGGTGGACATCTTCGGCGTCGTCGCGAAACGCACGCGCTTCAGGTTGCCGGCCAACGCTTCGGTGGATGCCACGGGCATGTTGCCGATCGCCATCTGGTCGGCCGGTACCGTGACGGTCAGGTCGAACGTCGCGCGGCGCGCGGGCTCGTCCCAGGACGGCACGAAGCGGCGCGCGTCGGAGTCCTCGAACATCGTGAACAGCGACGTCGCCTCGCCGTCGGGCGTCGCGTACCGGAGCCGGAACAGGCCCGCGGCCTGGTCCTGGATCTTGCCGGTGTAGGCGATCCTGAGCGTGTGGCGGCCCAGCGCGAGCGGGTGCGCGAACGTGAATGTCGCGCGCTGGCGCTCCGCGTCGAGGGCGATGCGCGGCGCGTCCCGTTGGGCATCGAGCGTGGCACTGGCGATGGCGAGGTCGGCGCTGTCCAGCACGATGCGGTCGGTGCGGCGACGCACTCGCACGTCGATCTCGACGCTGCCCTCGAACGTCGCCTCGACAGCGTGCGGCGTGACGGCGATCCGGTAGGCGTCGGGGACGACGTCGTCGGGCAGGATCATCCGGTTCGGGGCGGCCGCCATGGCGCTGGCGCACACGGCGGCGAGAATGCCGACGACGAGCCGGGGAAGGTTCTTCTGCATGTTCACTTTGGGGAGACGGCTCGCCCGCATTCTAGGGAACGGGCTGCGACAGTCTTGCATTTGATAAACGATTCGGTTTACCATCAACGCACCCGTTGATCATCACCACCGAGGTTCCCGATGCGCAGACTCCCACCGTCCGGCTGGCCGCAGGCCACATCCAGCCTCTTCTACCGCGAACCCGCCAAGGCGATCGACTGGCTGTGCGCGGCCTTCGGCTTCGAGGTGCGCCTGAAGGTCGAGGGCGAGCCTGGCCAGATCATCCACAGCGAACTGACCTACGGCGGCGCGCTGATCTCCGTGAGCGGCAGCGCAAGGCCCGGCGACACGTTCGAGGTGGGGCGCGAGTTCAAGGCACGGCACGCCAGTCCGCTGGACGTCGGCGGTCGCGTGACGCAGGCCATCTGCCTGTTCGTGGACGACGCCGACGCGCACTGCGCGCAGGCGCGCGCGCATGGTGCCACCATCTCGTCCGAGCCGGCAACGCACGACTACGGCGACGACTACTGGAGCGACCGCAGCTACGGCGCCACCGACTGCGAAGGCCACGCATGGTGGTTCATGCACCGCGTGCGCGACCAGCCCGCGCAATGAGTCGACGCCCGACCCCGGCGGCCCCCGATCCGCACGCGCTCGACCGCACGCTGCAGGCGTTGGCCGAGCCGACGCGGCGCGCGGTGGTCGGCCTGCTGCGCGACGGCCCGCAACGCGCCGGCGAGATCGCCGATGCGCTCGCGATGTCGCGCCAGGCGATGAGCCGCCACCTGCGCGTGCTGCGCCAGGCCGGCGTCATCCACGAGGTCGGCGCCGCGAGCCCCGACGACGACGCGCGCGCCCGCACCTACCGCCTGGAGGCGCAGCCGCTGGCCGAGCTGCAGGCCTGGCTGGGCGAGGTGCAGGTGTTCTGGGGCGTGCAGATGCAGGCGTTTCGCAGGCAGGCCGAGCGCGTGGCGAAAGAAAGGGCCTCGCGATGAGCGGCGATCGCGTCAGCGCGAGCGTCTTCGTCGACGCGCCGCCCGACATCGCCTTCGAGGTCTTCACCGAGCAGATCGACGCCTGGTGGCGCCACGGCATGAAGTTCCGCAACGGCGCGCGCTCGCTCAGCGTGCTGCACCTCGAGCCGCGACTGGGCGGACGCCTGTTCGAGACGATCGCGGCGCCGGGCTCGGCCGACGCCCATGTCGTGCAGACCGGCACCGTCACCGGATGGCAGCCTCCGCACGCGTTGCAGATCGAGTGGCGCGCCATCAACTTCGCGCCGCACGAGGCCACCACCGTGTCGGTGTCCTTCGAGCCGCGCCGCGGCGGCACCCAGGTGACGCTCGTGCACGCCGGCTTCGCCACGCTGCCACCCGACCATCCGGTGCGCCACGGCCAGCCGGTGCCGCGCTTCATCGCCGGCATGGGCCTGTGGTGGTCCGACCAGATGACGTCGCTGCGCATGATCGTCGACGCGAATCGCGCCGCGCCTTGGCTGCGCTTCGCGCGCGCCGAACTGGGCGTGCGCAACTTCCCCGCCGGCGGCAGCAACCCGCGCATCACCGGGTACCACGCGGGCACTTCCATCGCGGGCTACGACGACAAGGCCAACTGGTGCTCGTCGTTCGTGCACTGGTCGCTGGCGCGCGCCGGCATCGCCGGCACCGCCTCGGCCCTCGCACGCAGCTGGCTCACCTGGGGCGACGCGCTCGCCGAGCCGCGCATCGGCTGCATCGCGGTACTGTGGCGCGAGGACCCGCAAAGCTGGAAGGGCCATGTCGGCTTCTTCCTGCGCGCCGATGGCGGCGACGTCGTGCTGCTGGGTGGCAACCAGCTCGAATCGGTGTGCGAGCAGCGCCACCCGCGCGACCAGGTGCTGGCATACCGCTGGCCCGCGAACACCGCGTGACCCGGCGGCATCCGACGTGGCACTTCGCGGGGAAAGAAAGGTGCCGCCGGACTTTGCGCTCAGCGGCGGAAAGTGCCGTCGGCGCCGATGTACGACAAGTCGACGTATTCCAACCCGGAATGGTCAGTGGGGCTGTAGGTCAGGCTGACGCCGCCCAGGCCGCCGCCAATGTCGACCTGGTTGAAGGACTCCAGCGCCTTCTTGATGGACCCCCGGGTGATGGGAACCTTGCCGTCCGCCGCGGCCCTCTTCAAGGCGACGACCAGCACCTTCGCAGCCGCGAAGCCTTCGATCATCGCCGGCGTGAGCTGGTTGATGTTCTTCGCGGCCGCCAGCTTGGCCGCCTCGGCGATCATCGGCGTCGCCAGGCTGCGCTCCGACGGGAACACCTGGCTCACGACCACACCGGTGGCCTGGACGCCGAGTTCCTTGACGAATCCCGACGCGGCATTGTTCGACAGTGTCGCGACCGTGATGGCCGAGCCCGCGGCGCGCAATGCCTTGACGCCAGCCGCAACGGAGACCGGCGTGCCGATGAACACCGCCCCGAGCTGCTTGTTGGCAATGATCTTCGTGACGCACGCGCTGTAGTCCGGCTTGGCCTTGTCGATCGCTTCCGCCACTGACGGCGTCGTGCCGCTTTCCTTGAACACCTTCAAGGCGCCCTGCAGCGCGTCGGTCCCGAAGCTGTCGTCGACGTAGCAGATGGCCACCTTGTCCATCCGGGTCATGCCGAGGTGACGCGTCAGGCGCTCGGTCTCCGCCTGGTAGGTCGCCCGGACATTGAAGATCCACGGGTTGACCGGCGAGTGCAGTGCCATGGCGCCGGTGGATGGCGCCAGCAGCACGATATGCGCCTCCGCGAGCAGCGGCATGATGGCTTTGGTATGCGGCGTCCCGCGGTTCAGGAAGAGGACCACCACCTTCGGATCGGCAACGAGCTTCGTCGCGTTCTCGACCGTCAAGGCGGGCTGGTTCTTGTCGTCGAGCGACACGAGCTCGATTTGCTGCCCACCGATCCCGCCCTCTGCGTTGACGTGATCCAGATACAACTTGGCGCCGACGTTGATTTCCGCCACCGAGGCCGCGACGGGGCCGGTGAACCCGGAAGTCTGGCCGACACGGATCTGCGCGCTGGCAACCGTGCACCCGAGACTCAGCGCCGCGATCGAGACGAGGGTTGCGAACTTGAAAGGTTTGATCATTGGTTGGGTGCGGTTGTAACTACAGGCGAAAGGTCACTGCTGGAAGGTCTTTCTCCCGAGGATGCTCGCTCCTTTATCAGCGCAACGCAAATCATAGATCCGACCAGGGCGGTGGCGCTCACGCAGAACAACGCATGATATGACTCCAGGCGGGTCGCCGCGAACGCCATCAACGCGCCGCCGCCGGCCTGCGCGATGGCGAAACTCGAGGTGGCCATGCCCCACGCCGTGCGGTGATGCAGCGGGCCGACGCGGTCCAGCGCATAGGCGGACACCAGCGCGACGATGCCTGGCGTGCAAACCCCCATCAGTATTGCAGAGACCAGCAATGCGGCGGGGCTGCTGCTCCAGACGGGCAAGATCGCGCTGAAGGCTTTCAGCGCGAAGCCGGCGATCAGGCAGCGCTTCAGGCCGAACGTGTCGGCCAGCGTTCCGGCCAGCATCGGACCGATCGCCGCGCCCAGCCCGAACATCGACCAGAAGAACCCCCCGGCGGACAATGGCATCCCCAGTTCCCTGACCACGTAGTCGGGCAGGAACATGGTGTGCGCCAGGTAGCCCACGGCATTCAGGCCATGCGCAACGAGAATCAGCCCGACAGTCAGTTTGATGTCACCGGGCAGCGTCGCCCTCTCGGTCGACTCGGGGGCGCTCGGCAGGTCGGCCGGCCACGCGCGCCAGGCCAGCGCGGTGAGTCCCAGGCACACGGCGCCAAGGCCCAGCCACGCGCCCGTCACGCCTTGAAGGTGGAAGAGCGGCACGGCCGCCGCTGCGGCAGGAACGGCGACCCCGAATCCGGCAATGAGAAGGGGAACCAGGAATCCCGAGACCGCGGCCCCGAGACCAATGCCCGAGAACACCACGCCGCTCGTTCGCGCGCGAATCGAGGCTGCATGCCGCGGGAGGACCACCGGTGCCGGAAGCACCATCAGGATGGCACCGCACACGCCTGCCGCCGTCCGCCACAGGTAGTACCACGGCAGCCCGGCCCCCTCGATCGCGCACGCAAGGAAGCTCAGCGAGCACACGAGCATGGATGCGCGCAGCAGCCATGCGCTCGAGAACCGGGCGGCGAGCGAGTTAGAAAGGGCGGCGCCTGCCACGTAGCCCACCAGCGTCGCGACGCCCAGGTACGACGCATCGGCCTTGCTGAACCAGCCTGCCTGGATCAATGCAGGCATCAACGCGATGAAGGCGAAGCGACCGATCCCGTTGCCTACCAGCGTGGCACACAAGCCGGCAAGGCTCAAGCGGCTGAAGACCCGCTCAATCATCGGCTCGCTCACAGTGAGCCATACAGGGATGCGTACTCCGAGGCCTCCGCTTCGGTGCGCAGTGGCAGCCGTTCTCGCGCAGCATCGCGGTCTTCCTCGCCGCTGCGGATTCCTGCGAGCATTCCCGTCACGGCTCGGCCGGCATCCACGAGCGCCGTCGAATTGACGCCCGGCCGCGGCACGACGAACGTGCACCACTTGACGCCTTCCGTCGGGATTCCGAGCGCCCAGGCGTTGCGAATGATGCTGCCGCTCCCGCTGACCCAGTTGTGGTTCCGGTCGATCTCGATCCCACCGGCATGAAAGTCGCCGTTTCGAAACAGGCGTACGTGGCCATCGTCGAGCAAGCCGCGCAAGAGCGGTGACGCGTCGTCTTGCGGGCTGTGCATCGAGATGCGGGCCTTGACCAGCGCGTGCACCTCGGCCGAATGCCCCGGCCACCGGGTGGCAGACAGGCGCATCAGCCCGCCGTCGGCAGTCGCTCGACACTCGGCACCCGGGCCGAAGTCAGCCTCGAGCACGCCTGCCTCGATCAGCGCCAGCAACTCGCTCACGCGCGTTTCCGGCGGGCCTACGGCCAGCCGGTTCATCACCGGCATGAATTCGGCCAGCACCCATCGATGCGACGCCTCCGTCAGTCCGCCGAACTCGATCGCAGCGCGCAGGTTGTCGCGGAGGTCACGCAAGACATCGCATGCGGCCTTCAGCGGGCTGGCGAGATTGCCCTTGCGCGCCTCGCGCACGTCCTCCAGGAGATGCCCCCTCAGCCACTGGCCGAACGTGTTCCGACCGGCCAGCGCGCGCTCCGGCACCGGCGCAACCAGGCGTTGCCACGAGAACCTGTCCGATTCAGGTATGGAGCGCCCGACCAACTCTCGGCGCTGGGCCGCATCGCCGGCCGCGAATCTTCTGCAGAACTCGGCCGCCCCGGCAGCATCGGCGCGCTCGCGCAGATAGGCGTCGTAGTACGCGTACTCCATGTCGGCAACGAGGAGCGGCAGCACGTCGGCGACGAAGTCGACCTTGCGCACGCCGCGTAGCTCGCGCACGTGCTTGAGCAACAGAAACCGGGCGCGATACTGGTTCGATACGCCCTTTTGATTGACCGCCCGCGCGCTCAGAGGAATTCCCGAGCGCGAGAAGACGATGATCCGCGGCTCGCGGCCCGAGCGGAGGTATTGCTTGTCACCGGCAGCGCTGGTGACGAAGCGCCCGCCGCGCCCGATCGTCAGCTCCGCAATCACGTCGAAACTGGTCAACCCCATGCCCTCGACGGCCACCGTCATGCCGGGTCCGACCGCCGCGAGCGTCCTCTTGATCGGATAGGGATCGTCCACGACGAGCGTTCCGGGTCCGCAGGACGCAGGCCGCTCCTCGGCACGACGCGACGGTTTTGTGTGACCCGTCGTGAGAAACAGGTAGTCGACGCGAATCTTCGCCTCCGCTGTTTCAAGGATCCAGGCTTCGTCGTCACGATGCGCCCGAATCACGGCCGTGGCCTTGACGATGATCTTGACGTGCGGTGGTGCAAGAGCGCACACATACCGGAATGCCCACTGGAGGTATCGCCCGAACAGGCTGCGCGGATAGTAGCCATCTGGCGACGCCCGGGCACCACCGAGCAGATTGCCGGCGCCGATGTCGCTTTGCTGATTGAGCCACTGGTAGAACGAGGGACCATCCACCAGGGGTCCGGCGTCGACCACTGACGCGTCCGCAAACAGGGTCAACTGCCCTGCGACGGTATTGACCAGATGAATGTCCGATTGCGCGGGATCGTGGCAGCCCGCACCCGGCGCATTCGGCTCGAACAAGAGGATTTCGATCTGGCCGGACGGCCGCTGCCGCTCGTTGGCCACGATGCGTTCAAGCAAGGTCAGGCCCCGTGGGCCGACGCCGATGATGCCTATGCGAGATCTTTTCACCGCCACTCCTCAAAACTCAAGCCACGAAAATGCGTCCATTCCCGGACGCTTCCTGCGACCTCAAGATACCCCACGAGAATGACTTCCGTGTTCGAACTTGTTGCGGGTTTCCGCACCGATGGCCGGTGCAGGAAGACGCGTTCGATCCCGCCCGACGCAGTGTTCCTGGAGGACGCGCTTCGCCGCCATGGCTAGCCCATGACCCGGCCGTATTTGTCCAAGGTGATCAAGTCGACGTAGCGCGAGCCCTGCGTCGTGCCGGCGAACTCCACCTTGTAGCCACCCAGGTCGCTGCGCAGGCCGGCCAGGGCATCCTTCACCCGGCCCCGGCTGAGGGTGCCCGAGTGGGCCGCCAGCATCGCGGCATCGACGGCGGTGCGACCCGCGATGTAGCCCTCCAGCGTGGTGATGCCGACACGGGCGCCGTTCTGGAGCAAGGCGAGGTCGCGGCGGCAATTCGCCACGACGTTGATGCCCAAGGCCGAAGGCCGGGGCACGACCACGCTCATGACGCAGCTCTGGTGGCGAGCCGCCAGCGTGTCGAGGAGATCCTGACCGGCATAGGACGACGCGTAGAACAGTCCCGGGTATTTGGCTTGCGTCATCTGCGAAATGATGGACGCGACGGGTCCCGCGTTGGCGACGAACAGCACGCAGTCCGGACGGGCCGCGAGCAGTTCGCTTGTCACGCTGGCGAAGTCGGTGGCATGCCGGTCGATGTTGATGGACGCCTTGGGAGTGATGCCCGCAGCCGACAGCGCGATGTTCATCGCGTCGCGGTTGGCTTGCGAGGTGTCGCTCAGACGCACGATCGCGACGCGCTGCATGCCGACATCCCGCAGGTAGTTGACGATCCGGGAGAACTCGGCGTCGTAGCCGGCACGGACGTGGAAGACGCTCTTCGTGGCCTGTGAGCGCAAGCCCATGTTGCCGCTGGCCGTCCCGAGCATCGCCAGCTGGGTGTCCTCCAGCATCGGGACGCAGGCCTCGGCCGCGACGCCGTTCGTGAAGCCGATGAGGGCCGAGACCCCGGAGTCGTTGAGCTGCAGGGCGTTCGCCATGCACTTGACGCGTGCGCCACCGTCGTCCAGCGTCGTGAGTTCGAAGCGAACCCCGGTCGAGGCCTCGTTGGCGTTGGCGGCGGCGAAGGCAGCGGCGATCCCGTTCTGGACATCGTGCCCGTAGACCGCCTGGATGCCCGTGAGGGCGGCGGACTGCCCGAATCGAATCACACGAGGATTCGACGAGCCCGCTCGCGCAAGCCGCGAGGTCAGGGTACCAGCAAGACAACCAGAAGCAAGCAGCAAGGTCCGGCGTTTCATATTGATCTCCCATACCCCACAAGGTGTCGTGGGCCTCCTGTCTTCGGCCTGGCTGCTTCAGGAATTAGCAACGGTTTCGGGCCCTTACGCAAGACGCAAAAGGTTGCATCTCATCTCTCCCGCAGCCGGGAGCGACGTGTCGCCGCACGGACCGCGCACCCCAGGGAATCCCTAGGCTCGAGCCGGGCGATGCCATGCCGCACGGCGGCCCCGCCGTAAAGTCGAATGAGACTCACTCCAGAAGAGGTGGCAGATGCCATTCAACCAGCACGAGGTGATGGTGTACCTCACCGGGCCCCGGACGTCGGCCGTCCGCGACACCGATTTCGCCCGGAACAACGCGGACATGGTGACGGAGCAGAACCTGATCCGCGACGACAAGTTCGTCTACGAGCACCATACCGACCGTCTCCAGACCATCGGCGCCGACTACAAGTTCTTCGCCAAGCTCACGGCGGCAGCGGGCATCGCGCAACCGAACTCGGCAACCATCGCCAACACGCGTTACTGGTACCGCGCGATGACCCGGCCGGAGTTCCGCCACTTGAAGAAGAACGGCAACGTGATGGTGTGGGACAGCTACGTCGGGATGTGCACCTGGGCCAACTACAGCAAGGACGAATACATGGGCTGGGCGAAGGAGCACGACTACCTGGTCCAGTTCACCTGCCACGGCGCGACCAACTTCCAGACCGAACTGGAAGCAACGCGGGCCGACCCGGAGCGCTACAAGCAATGGCCGGCGCTCAAGGACAAGCGCTGGGGTGTGGCGGTGCAGCCCAAGGCCGAGGCGGAGTCGGGCACCTACGGCCTGGGCACGACCGGGCAGTACAGCGGCTTGACGGGCAAGGTCTTCAACAAGCTGCTGGACGAGAGCCTGATCACCTGGGATCTCGTGCACTTCATCGTGCGGGCGAAGTGACGCACGCACGCCAGGATCGACGTGCGGGCGCGCGGACGCGCTCGAGCCGGGATCAGGGCAACACGATGTCGCGTCCGCTCACCGTGCAGAACAGCTCCTGTATCGGTCCGCTGTCCGCGAAGGCATAGGCCACCGGCGCCTCACCCGCCTCGAAGTGCAGCAGCGTCGCGTTGTTGACGAACCATTGCGCGGGGTCGGCGGGACTGCGGGACAGCGGCGAAAAATCGCGCGGCAGCGAGAACTGGTTCGACACCAGCGCGACGTAGCGCAGGTTCCCGGGCGCAGGCACGTAGACCGAGCAGGAGACATGCTCGATCACGTGTCGGTGCCCCGCAGGCACGACCGCATAGGAGACGGTGCACACCCCGGCGAAGGTGCATTCCGAAAAGCCGCCTTCCTGGTAAGGCGCGTGCGCGGTGTCGTCGTTGATCTGCACCTGGGCGGCCCGGGGCGCCGTGGCCACCGCCGGCGCGACATTCGCGCCCAGTGCGATGCGCGGCTTGGCGACGGGGTTGACGGGTGGCGAACCGGGGGCCGCCTGGGCCAGGGCGCCGAACAACAACAACGCAGATGCGGCCGACATGTTCTTCGCTTGCATTGAAAGCTCCATTTCTGTTCCGGTTGAGGTCCCCGTCGCTGCCATCACGGCCTCAGGGAACGCCCCAGATTACGGAGGCCACGGCCTCGCGTCCGCATTCAACAAGGGGGGAGCCCCATGTTGAAGTCGCGCGGCGCCGGCGGCCAGGCGGCTCAGGGCGATCCCCTATGCTCGATTCGTATGGCGCGCGCACCTGATTTCATTGGTGCCGGCCGAACGGTGCCCGTACCTTCGCCGGTGCGGAACGCCGACGTGGCGACCGCGATGCGCGAGATCCCGGCAGAGGGTCGGCGCCGCCCGGGGATCCGTGGACGGCGCGCATCGCTCCACATTGCCCGGGACGCCGGGTGCACGACGACAGGAGACAAATCCATGACTCGAAGAATCGGTGCGCTGCGCGCGACCGCGACCCACCTCATCACCGCCCTCGGCCTCGTTGCGGCCTCGCTGCCCGCGGCCGCGGCCACGTTCGCCAAGGGCGCGGACGTCGGCTGGGTGGACCAGGAGGAATCCTCCGGCTACGTGTTTCGCGACGCCTCCGGCGCGCAGCAGGATCCATTCGTGCTGCTCAAGGCCAAGAACGTGAACTCGATCCGCCTGCGGGTCTGGGTCAATCCCACCGGCGGCTGGAGCAACGGCGCGGACGTGCTCAACGAGGCCAAGCGCGCGATGGCGCAGGGCCAGCGCGTGATGATCGACTTCCACTACAGCGATACCTGGGCCGACCCGGCGCACCAGACCAAGCCGGCGGCCTGGGCCAGCCACACCGTGGCGCAGCTGCAGTCGGACATCTACTCGCACACCAAGGGCATCCTCGACTACCTGAAGGCCAACGGCGTCACCGTCACGTGGGTGCAGGTCGGCAACGAGATCAACTCGGGGATGCTGTGGCCCACCGGCAAGGTGAGCGGCACCACCAACTGGGCCACCCTGGCCGCCTTCATCAACAACGGCTACAGCGCGACCAAGGCGTCGTTCCCGTCGGCCCAGGTCATCGTGCACCTGGCCAACGGCTACGACGACGCGACCTTCCGCTGGTTCTTCGACAACCTCAAGTCGGCCGGCGGCAAGTGGGACGTGACCGGCATGTCCCACTATCCCGCGGTGTCGGGCTGGCAGACGACCAACAACCAGGCCTACGCCACGATGCAGGACGTGGTGTCGCGCTACGGCAAGCCCGTGATGGTGTGCGAGACCGGCATGTCCTGGAACCAGGCGGCCACGGCGCACTCGATGATCTCCGACCTCGTCTCCAAGACCCAGGCGCTGGGCTCCAACGGCCTGGGCGTCTTCTACTGGGAGCCGGAAGCCTATCCGAGCTGGCAGGGTTACACGTTGGGGGCGGTGAACGCGAATGGACAGTTCACGGAAGCGTTGAACGCGTTCTAGTCGCGCTGAGCGAGATCGACGAAGGGCGCGGCCCGCGCCGCGCCCTTCGTACTCACTGGCCCGTCTGGTTCTTCAATTGGCCGCTGGCGCCTGCTGGCCGCCTTGCACGGAGCCGTTCGCCGAACCGTTCGCGCTCAGGTTCACGCCGTTCTGCCGCGAGGCGGTGCCTTGCAGCGCGCCGTTGCCCGCGCCGTTGCCCGAGACCGAGCGCGTGGTGGTCGACGACGGCGGCGTCGTCGATGCGGTCGCTGGCGTGGAACGCGAGGCCGTCGCCGAACCGCTGCCGTTGCCGGCCAGGTTGCCGGTGGCCGAACGCGAAGATGTCGGGGCGGTGGCGGTCGGCGAGGTCGTCGGCGTGGTCGGGGTGGACGGCGCCGTCGTGCCCGGCGCATTGCGCGAGACCGAGCCCGTCGCATTGCCCGCGGCCGACAACGCGCCCGGCGACGTGCCGCCACTCGTCGCGCCGTCGGCGCTGCCGGCGGTCGTGCCCGTCGCGCCGCCGAGCGTACCGGTGGCCGAGCCCTGGGCGCTGCCCGCCACGTTGCCCGCCGCAGAACGCGCGCCGCCGGCGAGATTGCCCGCTTGCGTGCCGGCCTGGTCCTTCGCACCGCGCGCCGCCTGCACGCCCGCACCGCCGACAGCCTGGCCGCCCGCCGCCGCGCTGGCCGCGGCGGTCTTCGCACTCGCCGCCACGGCCTTGCCGTTGGCCGCCGCATCGCCCGCAGCCCCCTTGGTGGCGTCGACCACGTTGCCGGCGCCCGCCTTGCCCGAATCGACAAGATTGCCCGCCGCATCCTTGATCGGCGCGCCATTGGGCGTCGGCAGGCTGCCCGCGACCTGGCCGTTGCCCGTCACGTTGCCGGTGGCGTTGCCGACCAGGCCGCCGCGATTGACGCTGCCCATGCCGCCGAGTCCGCCGCCGATGCCGCCCATTCCCCCCGCGCTGCCGCCCAGGAGTCCGGCGTGGGCCGAGGGAGAGAGCGCGACGCAGAGGGTCGACAAGGCCATCACGGCGACGGTGTGGAGCGTGGTGTGATTGCGGATCATGTTGTTCACCTTTTGACTGAAAGGGCCAGCGAACGATTTCGCAGCCTGCAAAGGGAGAACGCCGCAGGCGCCGGCTTTCTTCCGGCGCGCATGAAACACAATGTAACTAGCGATCGCGCGCCAGGCCCGGCGTGTCGGGCGGCGTGCGCAGCCCCTCGGCGACGAGGCCGCGGCCGACGCCCTCGCGCGGCGCCCCGGGCAGGTCGTGCGCGGTGCTCGCGAGCCCCGCGATGGCGGCGCGCGCGCCGTCCGGCGAGGCCACCTGGTACGAAGCCGCCAGCAAGCCGGCCACGAACGGCGACGCGAACGACGTGCCACGCACCGGCACGAACGCGCGCCTGCCGTTGGCGGCCGCGGCCATGTCCGCGCCCGGCGCGACGAACATCACCTGCGGCCCGCGCGCGCCCTCGGGCAGCAGCCGCAGCTTGCCGTCGACCGCGCCCACGCCGACCACGCCGGGCCACGACGCCGGATACAGCGGCGGCGCCGCCGGTCCGTCGTTGCCCACGGCCGCGACGATCAACATGCCTTGCGCGATCGCGCGTTCGACCAGCCGCTGCAGGATCTGGTTGGGCGGGCCGACCAGGCTCACGTTGACCACCGCCACGCGCATCCGCGCCATCCACGCCAGCTCGCGCGCGATCGCCTCCACCGAGCCGCCGGCCACATCGTCGCAATAGGCATCGCCGGCATACAGCACGGCGCGCGGCAGCGCGGAATTGAAGTGCTCGTCCGCGCCGATCATCAGTGACGCCACCGCCGTGCCGTGCGCCGCCGGATGGGCGCCGTCCGTGCAGCCGTGGCGCTGGATCCCGGCATGGCGGAAGGCCGGGTGCGCGCCGTCGACGCCGCTGTCGATCAGCCCGACCTTCAGCGACCCGGCCTCGGTCGCAGGCCTCGAGGCCGCATCGACGGCCACCGGTGCGGCGTCCCTGGCCTCGGGAACGGTGCCGCTGCCCAGGTAGACATGATGGAAGTCGTACGTCCCGGCGGGGTCGATCGCGCGCGCCCGGGCGACCGCGTCCGCGAGCTCGAGTCCGGAGGGCGCCTTCAGCACGATCAACGCGTCGTCCAGGCCGTCCAGCGCGTCGTCGCGCAAGAGCTTGAAGCCGGCGGCCACCAGCGCGTCGCGCGCAGCCGGGCTTGACGGCTGCGCCAGCACCTGGGCCCGCACCACCAGCTCGCCGCGCGGATCGCGGTCGAGCTCGCGTCGATGCGCCCGCGCACGCCGGGTCGCCTCCTCCAGCCGGGCCGTGGCGAGGTCGACCGGCGCCAGCACCGCGTCCACCAGCGGCTCCACGCGCTGGAGCACGGGCGCACGCGCGATCGGCTGCAACGTCGAGCCGAGCGAGGGCAGGCGCAACTGCGCACGGGCCGCTCCGGTCAGCGTCAACGCGACAGACAGCGCAAGGAATTGGCAAGTTCGAAGGCTCATGTTCGATATAACGTCGCAACCCTGGAAGAAAATCCATCTCCACGACGTTCTCCCATCATGTCATGAGCCTTTCGCCCCTCGCGTTGCGCGCAGAGATCGCGGCCTTGCTGCCGCGGCTGCGCCGTTTCGCCCGAGCCGTCACCCGGCATCGGGAGGATGCGGACGACCTCGTGCAGATCGCGGTCGAGCGCGCCTTGAAGCACCTCGATCATTGGCAGGATGGAACTCGACTGGACAGCTGGCTGTTTCGCATCATGAAGAACGCTTGGATCGATGAAGTGCGGGCGCGCGGGCGCCGCGACGAGGTGCTCGCGCCGGAAGAGGCCGGCGAGCACGTCGGCTATTCCGAGACGGGCAGCCGCGACATCCGGTTGTCCATCGAGAAGGCCATGGGCCGCCTCCCCGAGGACCAGCGCATGGCCGTGAGCCTGGTGCTGGTCGAGGGCCTGCCCTACAAGGAGGCCGCGGAGGTGCTGGACATTCCCATCGGCACCCTGACCAGCCGCCTCGCGCGCGGCCGCGACGCGCTTCAAGCGATGCTGGGCGACGGAGACCTGACATGAACGCCCTGACCGACGCCGATCGCCTGGCCGTGATGGCCTACGTGGACGGCGAACTGCCGCCGGCCGACCACGCCGCCTTCGACACGCGCCTCGCGCACGAGCCTGCGCTCGCGAGCGCGGTGGCGCGCGAACGCGCATTGCGCACGCGCCTGCAGGGAGCCTACGCACCGGTGCTCGACGAGCCCGTGCCCGCCGGCCTGCTGGACCTGCTCGCGATGCGCGACGACGGCCCGGCGCCCTCGCCTGTCACGGTCGCGGCCAATGACCCGACCACTCCCGGCGCCAACGACGCCCACCGCGCCGCGCTGCCGCACGCTCGCCGCTGGCATTGGCGCGAATGGGGCGCGATGGCCGCCAGCCTCGTCGTGGGCGTCGTGTTCGGTGCCCGCCTGCTCGCGCCGCATCCGGCCGCGGTCGGTGCCGACACGGTCGCGCTGAACGTGCGCGCCGACGGCGCGATCACCGCGCAAGGCGCGCTGCGCGACGCGCTCGAACAGCGCGTGGCCGGTACGGCCCTCGACCCGAACTCCACCATCGGGGTCGGCCTCACCTTCCGCAACCACGCACGGGCCTACTGCCGCACGTTCACGCTGGACAACGCGTCGTCGGGCATCGCGTGCAAGCAGTCCGATGGCTGGGTCGTGGCCAACCTCGAGCACGCGGCTGGCGCCCCTGCCAGTGCGGCGGGCGCTTACCGCACGGCAGCGAGCCCGTACAGCCCGTTGCTGCTGCAGGCCGTCGATGCCCTGCGGGACGGGGACACGCTGGATGCGGCGGCGGAGAACGCCGCAAGGGCCAAGGGCTGGACGCCATAGGCCCCGTGGCGTTGCGAGCCTGGTTCGCGACCCATCGAGCGCATGGGATCGACCCCTTTCCGCGAGCGGGCCCCGCCCGCCACGGGCGCCGCCCTCAGTGCGTGGACAACTGCTCGAGCAAGCCCTGTCCTGGCGCGCCGTCGGGTTGCGCGAGCCAGTTCAGGACGTTGCCGTTGGCGCACGCGGTGCCGTCCACGACCGACGTGAGCGCATTCAACGCCGTCGCAACGCTGCGCTTGTAGCAACTGCCGATGCTGTCGCTGTAGCTGACGGTCTGCGTGCCCTGCCCGTTGACATGCTGGGTCGCGCCGCCGCTGCTGCTGAAGACGAGGCCGGATTGCGAAGTGAGGGCGTCCTCGAAGGAACTGCTGAACACGCCTTGTCCGTTGATCGCTCGCGCCACGACGTTTGTGAAGTCCTGGGCGACGGTGCTGTTCTGGGTGTTGGCATCGTTGTCGAAGACGTAGCCCAGGTCGAGCGGATAGCTGAGCGATACCGTATCGACCGTCTTGGTGTTTCCGCTCGTGGTCGACACGGTGATGGTCGCGGTGGACTTCTGCGCCACCGTCTGCGAATACAACGCGCTCGTGATCTGGAAGGTTTGCTGGTTGCTGAACGTCAGGTCCTGTTTCACCGTCGTGGTCACACGCCCTTTCGACGTGTCGACATAGCCCGTGATCGCATAGCTGCGCGACGCCGTCACGCCCAGGGGACCGCTCGCGCTGCCGTCCGCGGCGACGACGACCCCGTTGGTCGTGACGGGTGCGGTCAGGGCGGCGCTCGTCAGCGTGTTGCTGCTGACGGCGCCGGTCGTCGTGGCGGCTCCGGAGTCCCGGTAGACCAGCAGGTTGCCGACGACGGCGAAATGATCCTGTGCGCCTTCGACCGATATCGCCACCGTGTGCGACGCGCCGTCGCTCAGTGCGCCTGCAAACGGCGTGAGGTCGATCCGCGAAGGATTGAAGGCGAGCGTCTCGGCCCCGGGCGTCGGACGCCAGAGGCCGGGGTCGATGCCACCGGTGTACACGCGCGGGACGACGGGAGCCAGTCCGGCCAGCTGACCGTCGATCGAGACCAGCACCTCGCGGAAGCTGCCGCCGCCGCAGCTCTGCAGCGCACTGCTCTGATCGTCGGGGACGCAGGTGTACCAGAACTCGTCGCCCCCCTGGCTTTCCGCGAGCACGTCCAGATAGAGGCGCACGATGTTCGTCGGCAGCGCCAGCGTGCGTTGCAACGCATCGGTGGAGGTGGCGAGGCTGGCCGGGTCTCCGGTCGCCAGGTCGCCGGCGAACGGAATCACCGCGTCGGCCACGCGCGAGGTGGCGGCGTCGGCCGCCGTCGCCGCCGGATAGAACACGAGCTTCGCCGAGCCCTGGAGCAGGCCGGTGTAGGTGGTGTCGACGACGTTGTCCAGCCGCACGTAGCCGGTGGCCGCCGCGGTCAGCGCATTGGCGTAGTCGGTGAGATCGCGCTCGACGTGCCAACTCGGTGCCACGGTGGCGGAAGGCTCCTGCGTGGTGCCGAAATAGAGATTGACGCCGCCGATCGAGATCAGCGCGGTACGGTCGAACTGTCGGCCGGCGTTGACCGAGAAGTCCGCCTCGAGCACCACCTTGGCGAACTTGCCGGGGCAGGCGGCCGAGCCCGGATAGGAAAACGGATGCGCGTCGAACCCGCTGTACGACATGCCGCTGTACAGGGCAATCGTGCACGCTGCGGTCGTCGGTCGAGGCAGCGGCGCGTCGGCCACCACCACGCCGGTTGCACCGGCGGAGGCAGCGAGAGCGGGCACGGAAGCCAGAGCGCCGGGCACGGGAGCCTTGTCGTCGCCCCCGCATCCACTGATGAGGAGTGCGACGACGCAGGTCGCGAGCGCCCCGGGAAGGGATGCACGGGGAGTCGGGCAGATCGGGTGGTTCGGCATGGGCATGTTCGGCTGGGTTGAAGAAGGATCGCCATTGCGCGCGTCAGCACATTACGCAAAAGGTATGCCAATGATTCTTGCGACGCGCGCCAGCGCCTGTCTTGACCAAGTCATGACCAACCCATGACGACGACGCCCCTGGCCGTGCCGCCCAAGCCGCGCACAACCGGTGCAACTGCTCCACCCCGTCCGTCAACGCCGCCGGCCCCGGCTGCAGGATGTCGCAGGACTTGATCTCGTGCAGTTCGCGGTTCGCGACGGCGGGCGAACAGGGGGTCACATCTTGCCTTTCGCCTTCCTGGCGAGAAGGCAAAAGGCAAGATGTGACCCCAACGCTGGGGAGATTGCCGTGCGGCTGCCGTAGGTGCCTTGGATCAGGCTGGCGCCTGAGCGCGCGATGCCGCTGCCGAAGACGGCGCCGTTGTGCCACCCCGCAGCGTCGCGCCAGATATGTGGCAGGCGGTTGCCCCCACCGACACCACCACGAACGTCCGCAGTATTGAGGATGTGCTGCCGGGGCCGCTGGACTGAAATGACAGCCCCTATTCGTTCCCGCGGAGAATATATGTCACATACCGTCCTACACCATCTGGCACTGGTCACAGATAGTTCGCAACTGACGTTCAGCGAGCTTGGTCGGGTCGGCGCGGCACTGCAAAAGCAGGCTACGCGCGATCTCGGGCCCAAGTGGGGCGTCAGCGCCACCGTCAGCTCGTTCGCCAGTTTGGAGGACGTGCCCACCGACTATTGGCCGATCATCGTTCGCGACGATATCGAGGTGAGCGGCGCTTCCGGCGTGCACGAAGACAATCAAGGCCAGCCGTTCGCGTTGGTGCAGTTCTCGCCCGGCTGGTCGCTCACCGCGAGCCACGAGATGTGCGAGATGCTGGTCGACCCCCGCGGTGTTCGGGTGATTGCCGGCCCATCGCCTAAGCCGGGCCAGCACCGCGTGAACTTCCTCGTCGAAGTTTGCGATCCATCGGAGGGCGAGCAATTCGGCTACACCGTCAATGGAGTGTTGGTGTCGGACTTCTACACGCAGCACTTTTTCGACCCGGTGGCCGTCGCCGGCACGCAGTACAGTTTCACCGGAGCCATTGCCGCGCCGCGTCAGGTGTTGAAAGGCGGCTACTTGAGCTGGCACGACCTGCAGAGCGATCACTGGTTCCAGGAGACCTTCTTCGACGCGGAACCAGTCTTTCGGGATCTGGGCAAGCTGACACAGTCGGCCAAGAGCATCCGGCGCCAGATTTACGACGTAACGCCTGAGGCGTATAAGGTGCGCCAACCGGACCGCGCGCGCTCGCTGTTGGCCAGTGGCGGCTTTGGCAATGTCAATGAAGGTGGCGCAGGGCGTGCGAAGAGTCTCCGCTCGCAGATACAGGGTCTGGTCGCCAAGCGTTAGGGCCGAGCGCCGACGGCCGCCGCCAAAGGAACTGGGTTGCGATCATGACTACCGATGACCAAGCAGCAAGGCGCGCGCGCGCAGAGGCCCTGCGCAAGCGCATCGGCGGGCTCACCGGCGGGGCGCCGGTATCCGCTCCGCCGCCGAGCGGCGAGAGCCCGGCCGAGTTCGTGCGGCGGCGCATGCGCGAGTTAGACAAGCGGCCGAAGAAGTCGCGCTGAGGCGCGCGGCAGCGCTGGCTGCGCGGATGGTGATCGCGCCCCTCACGTCGCGGCTGTGGCGTTCGCAGGGCCTTGCCTACCGGGCCGGGCGACCGGGGCCCGCCACGCGACACATGCGCGAGGCGCCGGCAGCGATCCGGCAGCGCTGAGCGCAGTGTTGAGTGCCGATCGACGCGGCGCACTTGCGCCAACTTCACGGAGCGGTCGTTGGCCAACTTCCGCTCCTGGGCCGACTCCAGACGAGGCCGACCTGACTTGAGACCTTGCTTCAATCGTCGAGGCTGTCGGTCAGTTTGCGCAGACCGTGGCGGCAGCCGACGAACAGCAGAACAAACAAGACGAGATCCACAGCCGCACCGAGTCTGACATCACCGAGGAGCGGCCGATACCATTTCCCGAGAGCGAACACCAAGAGAAGTGCAAGAGCCACCGCAGCAAAGTTCCAGCGCTTCATCGTGGGCGATCACGTATTCCGGAAGTGTCCGACGGTACCAGATCGTGCCACCGTGTTGCCCTGAAGCGGTCGGTCGCGGAGGGCAGCTTGTGGCGGCGGCCAGCCTACAAACGGCCAAGCCAATCGTAACGCCACCGACCCGTCGCGGACTGTCCATCGTGCGGATAGCGCGACAGACAGCGGCTGTCTGCTGGCGGCCTCGATCAGCGCTCATTGGCGCGTGGCGATGTCCAGCGCGCTTTGAAGGCACCTTTTCTGACGTACCAGAACAGAACAAGGCTGAGCAGCACCATGACCGGCCCCAACACAAGACCCGCCTTGGTGTTGTCCGAAATATCCCCTGCAGCGATCACACTCTGCTCGGGCTCCGCTGGTTTGTAGTGCACTGGCACATTTGTTCCAACAGGATGTGCTGCCGTGATCAGCCTGACAGCGTCATCGCACTCGCCTCCAAACCTGTAGTTGCTGCCTTCGTGGGAAACATCATCGACAACATACGTATAGCGAAAGTGCAATTCGTAATGACAGCCCTTGTTTCCACCATAGGACTTCCAGTCAGATATCACTACTGTGCCAATTGTGGTGGGCCAGGTTCGAGATCTATATGCATCGAAGGCTGCGCAAAACTCGTGCGCGCTTAGCCATCCGAAGACGGGCAAGCAAAGCGTTGGAAGAATGTAGGCTACCTTCGGCAATTGGGCCCTTTGAATTCAGTTACCAGCACGCGATCCCAGAGCAGACTCTCGCCGATGGCCGCTCCTGGCCGGCTGCAGGCCCACAACGCGCGGCGGCGCGCTACGACACCGCAAGGTCCGAAAACGCTTCTGCGACCTTGGTCAGAGCGCCAGTCTCATGCGACCAGTGGTACACCGCTTCCGCGAACACGTCACCGTCTCTGAGCAGCACCAGCTGATCGCCGGAGCCGTTCCCCGCGATGGCCAGCCCCTGCTTGGGAAAGCTCGGCCACTGAAGCATTGCCTGCGTCTCTTTGATCACATGGTTGGCCGTCCGACTCAAGCGCTTGCGATCGGACGTGTCTGCGACCGGATACTGTTGCCAGTCATCGTCGAGCACATCAAGCTCGCCTCCGTTGGAAGCCTGCATCGCCGTCACGTAGGACGCCGGCAGCGTGCTGCCGATTTCTCGTTCGGCTGCTGCTATGAACGAGGCTGCAAGGTCGAATGGCATCTCGATGAGGAGGTAAACGTTGAAATTTCGACTACTACGGGCCAGTGCAAGCGCCTGGGGGAGCATCGCTCAGTGGCCTGCCGGATGGCTGACTGTCGTGACCGGCCCCACCTGGCCGAACTCGGTCACATCCGCCTTGGAAGCTCAGTCATCACTTCGGTCACCACCATCGCGACCATGGTGCTAGTCCTTCTTGTTCTTCTTGTCCTTCTTGTCGTGCTTGTCTTCCTTGTCATGACCATGGTTGTGCTTCTTGTCGCGCTCCCAGCCAGGGTGCTTTTCTTCGTAGCGTTCCCGCACCCACTCGTCCTTGACAAAAAAAACAGGCTGGCCGCACGCGTGGTACTGCCTGCAATAGCGTCGCCAGTCCTTCTGGTGCGCGGGGGGAACGTAGAGGTAGACGGGAGCTTGCTCCACATGGACAGGCGCCGGAGCAACGATGATC
>Ga0307516_10001957_pt1 | contig 28200 bp, 36 predicted proteins | sample 19_EM_MG_FD_203310 | JGI IMG/M metagenome (GOLD analysis project Ga0307516, IMG submission 203310) | Populus trichocarpa ectomycorrhiza microbial communities from riparian zone in the Pacific Northwest, United States - 19_EM | ecosystem: Host-associated > Plants > Roots > Unclassified | place...
CCGGCGTGGACCTGGCCGCCCCGGGCGGCGACGGCCGCGACGGCGTGCTCTCCACCGTGAACGCCGGCCGCACGGTACCGGCAGGCGATGCGTTTGCGCAGTTCCAGGGCACCTCCATGGCCACGCCGCACGTGGCAGCCGTGGCAGCGCTCATGCTGTCGGTGAACGCGGCCCTGACGCCCGACCAGGTGGAGGCCCGGCTCAAGTCCAGCGCACGGCCCTTTGCGGCGGGTGACTGCAACCAGTGCGGCGCCGGCTTGCTGGACGCCAACGCCGCCGTGAATGCAGCGCTCGGCGGCGCCACACCGCCCCCGCCGCCCCCGCCCGCCGTGACCGAAATCGCCGAGGTCGAGCCGAACGACACGCGCGCCACCGCCCAGGCCATCGCGGCCAATCCAGCGCGGGTGTCAGGCGCCTTGGCCGTCGGCGGCGTCGACTTGTTCCGGCTCACGGTGGCACCAGGCCGCTCGCTCACCGCCCGGCTGGCGCCCTCGGCCACGGCCAACTTCGACGTGGCGATCTTCAACGTCAATGGCAACCTGATCGTGCGCAGCGCCAACACCGGCAATGGCGCGGTCGACCAGGTGCGCGTCACCAACAACGGCAACGCCAATGCCACGGTGTTCGTGCGAGCCAACTCCATCAGCGTGGCACCGGGCACGGCCAACCAGCAGACCTACAAGCTGGATCTCACGCAACAGTGAAGGGTTTGAGCGCCGAGGCATGGGGGGACCTCGGCGCGTCCCACCGCGTCCGATCCTTCAGCGCGCGGGCCCCCCATGTTCGATCACGCCCGCCATCGGATCGAATGGCGCCTTCCACGGGGCGCGCTCGACCATCGCCAGCGTGTCGTCGTAGCCCGCCCGCCACCGAGCATGCACCCCGGCGCCGGTGAAATCGATGTCCTTGGTCTGACTCTCGCCATCGAGCCGGGGCGCGAGCAACCGCACCACGTGCATCGTCGCCCCGCAACCGAACGACGCCAGCTCCCGCACCGTGGGATCAGACCGTTTGCCGGCGGGAACTTGCATCTCCAGCTCGCGGATCACCCGGCGCAGCCGCTGGATCTGCTTTTGCCGCGCCAGGTGGCTTTCGGTACGGCTCGCATACTGGATGTCCTTCTGCCGTTCCATCACCTGCCAGATCGACTGGGGCTCGGGTCCATCCGGCTGCCACACATTGACGGCAAAGATGACCGAGTCGCGCCGAGGCTGGTCGTCGAGCACCGCTTCGATCGGCGTGTTGGAGTAGATGCCACCATCCCAGTACGGCTCGCCTTCGATGCGTACGGCGGGAAACGCGGGCGGCAGCGCGCCAGACGCCATCACATGGTCGATGGAGAGCGTCTCGTTGCGGCTGTCGAAATAGTGCATCTCACCGCTGCTTGCATTGACGGCCCCCACTGTGAGGCGGGTCCTGCCTTGCCCCAGGTGGCCGGAGTCGACCAGCGAGGACAAGGTTTCGCGCAATGGTGCCGTGCTGTAGTACGACGCCGTCTCGACACCCACGTCCGCATGCATGCCGAACAGGGCTGCCGGGTTGGGCACGAAGAAGTTCGGAACGCCGCGCACCACGGTGTTCATCGTGGCCAGCAAGCTGTCCATGCCCATCCAGGCCAGCAGCCCGAAAGCCGGGGCCTGGTCCTCGGCAAAGTTCCAGAAGGTGCGCAGACGCTCCAGGCGCTGGGCGACGGGATTGCCGGCGATCAACGCGCCATTGATCGCACCGATCGAGGTGCCGATCACCCAGTCGGGCTCAATGCCGGCCTCGTGCATGGCCTGGTACACCCCGGCCTGGTACGCGCCGAGTGCGCCCCCCCCTTGAAGGACCAGTACCACTTGCCCCGGCAATGGCCCATGCTTGCGCGGGGTCGTCATGCGGTGCGTTCGTTCGAATGTTCCACAGGCCAGGCCTCAGGTTGAGATGGATTCTTGTAGTCGTGCAGCACACGCCCATAAGGCAGCGTGAGGTCGGCGATGAAATGCAGGCCCCCCAACACCTTGCGCACGGGAAGATCGGCCACGGGTGCGTTCACATGCGGCACCAGATGCAGCCGTGCCGGGCCCGACCATGCGCCGTGCACCTGGATGTCGCTCAGCTCGTAACCGACCAGTTGTGCGATTGCGGGCGAGCCATCGACATCCGGGATCAGCTTCAGGTTGACCTGCGTCCGGCTCATCTTCTCGATGATCGAGGCCGATGAACACGCCTTGCGGCCCGGAACGTCGTACAAGAGGTGCTGGTGCTTGTAGCCCATGGTGCCCACGGCCACCTGCACACCGGCATACGCTAGCGTACCCGTCAGCGTGTCATGAACGATCGCGAGCTTGGGGTTGCCGCGCTTCTTCGGAAAGCCCCAGATCTCACGCCCGCCGGCGATCGGCGGTTCGTCGTCGAGGTACATCTGCGCGGTGAAGTTCACCGGCTCACCGTGCAGCAGCGCGGGAATCACGACGCCCGATTCGGTGTAGTCACCGAACCCCGCCGAGTCTGGCATGCGAATGAATTCATACATCACGACGTGGCTGCCGTCGGGCTGCAACGGCGCCGGGAGGGCGCTGCGGATCGCCTCGGGGTCGGACTCGTAGCTGATGATCAGGTACTCGCGGTCCACGAAGCGGTAGGGTCCCCTGGGGTAGGAGGGAGAGGCCATCGGCATGGACGGCAGATCGAGAACGGAGACTGATGTCACAGCGTAAATCCTGGGTGGATCTCAGTGCGCGGTCCAGCCGCCATCGACCGGCAAGATGGCGCCGGTGATCGATGCCGCGCCGTCGCTGCAGAGGAAGGCCGTGAGCGCAGCCACCTCCTCGACGGTGACGAACTTCTTGGTCGGCTGTGCGGCGAGCAGCACGTCGCGCACCACCGCCGCTTCGCTGATGCCGCGCGCTTTGGCCGTGTCAGGAATCTGCTTTTCCACCAGCGGCGTGCGCACGTAGCCAGGACACACCGCGTTGACGGTGATGCCCATCTCGGCCACCTCCAGCGCCACCGACTTGGTGAAACCGGCGACGCCATGCTTGGCAGCCACGTAGGCCGACTTGTAAGGACTGGCCACCAGCGCATGGGCCGATGCGACGTTGACCACCCGGCCCCAGCGGCGTTGCTTCATGGCCGGCAGGGCCAGACGCACCGTGTGGAAGTTTGCCGACAGGTTGATGGCCAAGATGGCATCCCACTTCTCGGGCGCAAACTCATCGACGGCCGCGACATGCTGGATGCCCGCGTTGTTCACCAGGAGATCGATGGCGCCGAACTCGGTCAGCGCCTGGTGCATCATGGTTTCGATGGCCGCAGGCCGGCTCATGTCGGCCCCGTCGTAGCGCACGGTCACGCCAAAGCGCTCCGCGATTTCACCGCGCAGGCGTTCGATGTCGATGGCGTCACCGAAGCCATTGAGGATCAAGTTGGCGCCGTTCGATGCCAGCTCTCGCGCGATGCCGAGCCCGATGCCTGAGGTTGAGCCCGTCACGAGGGCAGTTTTGCCGTTGAACATATGCAGTGCTCTCCTTCTTTCTTGCAGCAAGTGAATCGATTCCGGCCCGTCGAGGGCCTGGGATAGCCGGCCCAACGACGCCTGGAATTCATTGGAAGAGCCAGGCAAGGCCGTAGCAGATGCTGACCAGGGCAAACACAACGAGCAGCATCGGCACCACAAACAGCGCCACGCCATATTCCTCGTGATGCCTCTTGATGTATTGCCAAACGACCTTCAACGCATTCCGCATGGTTCGCTGGTGTCCTCGCAATCGACAAAGACTTTCTCCGTGCCGTAGCCACTGTCGGTCGATAGGAGGGGCCTCAAAACACCATGCCGCGGCGCAGGCCCCCTGGTCTGAAGCTATCAGGGGGAGGGGACTTCGTAGTCCTAGAACTTTGCACCGCTCATGGCTGCCATGAACGCCATCGGATTCCAGTACTCGCGGTAGTTGACGATGAGCCCACCACGGAACGTCACGAAAGTGGCATAGCTCATTTCGTATGGGTTTCCGTTGCTGATGACTTGGCCTGAGGCGCTCCACTCAGCGATGGCGACGTTCGGATCGCCAGTTGCGTGGATTTTCAGTGCGGGGATCATTTTTACGTCAATGGCGCTGGGGTAGTTCCGCAAATACTCGTAGATCGCTGCGCGGCCCACGATTCTTTTAGATGCGGCGTCTGGCGCAAATGGGAACTCGACCACGACGTTCTCATCGCAGAGATCCGCCCAGCCTTTCATGTCCTTGGCAAGGAACGTGTCCAGGCTGCGCCGCAGCAGTTCGACAGCGGTGGGGGTGTTGCTCATCATTGGCTCCAATCTCAAAGCAGACAAACAGGTGACAGTCCTGACCGTGGGACAGTCCGCTATCCCACGCGGTATTGCCCACCATCGACAACCAGCGCCTGGCCGGTCATGAAGGCGGCATCGTCCGTGGTCAAAAAGAGGACGGGCCCGACGATCTCCTCCGGTTCGGCAAAGCGCTGAATGGCTTGTGCCTGCCATGTCGCCCGCCGTTGCTCCTCACCCTGGGCCTCGGTGGCCACCGTGTGGGTCAGGCCCGGGAGCACGGCGTTGCAGGTGATGCCGTCGTTCGCTACGTCGTTGGCCAGGCCGCGCATGAAACCGACAATGCCCATCTTCGAGGCGATGTAGTGGCTCATGCCCTTCACCGTGAGGCCGATCGAGTTTGAGGAGATGCCAACGAAACGCCCCCATTTTTTTCGGCGCATGCCGGGCACGAACTGTTTGGCAGACAGGAAGTGGGCGTCGAGATTGACCGACATGGTCCTGCGCCACGTGTCCAGGTCGAGGTCTTCGATCAAGTGGTTGGGGTAGAAGGCGGCATTGTTGACAACGATGTCCACGCCGCCGAATGCCTCCTCGGCAGCCCGTGCGATGGCGGCCCAGCCGCCTGGGTCAGACACATCGGCCGCGACGCCAACCGCGGTGTGGCCGATAGCCGCCACTGTGGCAGTCGGCGGCTGAAGGTCGGCAGCAACCACCTTCGCTCCGCGACGAGCCAGCGCCAGTGCAATTGCAGCGCCAATGCCACGCCCGGAGCCCGTCACAACGGCAACGCGGCCCTGGTGAGTCGGAAGATCAACCATGCTTGTCTTCTTCAATGGTCGTTAGATCTTGATGAAGTTGATCGCAGCCAGCGGGCCGAAGGGGAGTTCCGCCAAGCGCCCGCCCACATCGAGCGACCCCAGGTCCACCGGGAAGTAGCCCATCGCCTCAAGGATCTTTCGGACCTCGGCCTTCGCGGCAGCGTCATCGCCGGAGTAGAACTGGACACGCTGTCCGCCGGACACCTCCGGCTGCGGCAGAACCTGCGCATCGAGATGGTTGAGTGCCTTGACGACCCGTGCGCCACGAACGAACTCACGGAAAACTTCACTTGAATACTTGCCCCCCAGATCGATCGCCTTGATGCCATAGGCGGCGAGCGGGTTGGCCGGGTCCTTCGCGTCAGGCGAATTGGGGTCGAGGAACTCAACCGGATTGGTGCCGTCAATGACGATGCGGCCGTTCCAGGCCGGCAGGCTGCCCAGCGCTTTGCCAAGATCAACCCACCGCACGGCGACGATGACGACATCCGCGCCGGCCGCTTCTGCCACGGTACCCGCCTTGATGGAGGGACCCACTTCCTTGACGAGAGGCGCCAGGGATGCTGGCCCGCGATGATTCGAAATCGTGGCCGAAATGCCCTTCCTGGCAAGTGCCCGCGCCACATTGGAGCCGAAGCCGCCAGAACCGATGATGCCGATACTCATTGCTTGTTCCGTTCGATGAATGGGGATGGAAAATTCCGATGAACGCATGCCGCCGGAGCGCATGCCTGCGGGCCTGCTAGCTGAGCCGACCCGCCTGCCGCAGGCGCGCGCCGATGCGCCTGATCTCAGCCTCGCCCTGTGCGAGGGCCGCCTTGCTTGTGTGCACCGAGTAGGACCCGGTCACCAAGTCGTGCGGGTGCTTCACCGCCGAGCCCAGCACGAACGCCGTGTCCTCTTGCGCCACAAAATCGATGGCTTCGCCGGACTCCTCGAACACCACGAGTTCGCTGGCACGGACGGGTCCGCCTGCGTGGAGCCGCCCTGCATTCACCGCCACCCATGCCACCGTGTGGCCGGTGGGTGGTGTGTATTGCCAGTGCTCACCTTCGTGCAGACGGACTGCGAGATAGGACATGGCCGCGGGGGCCGCGATGGGGCTCTTCGCCGCGCCGTAGTGGCCCAGCAGCACCCGCGCCGGGCCTTCCTGCGGCACTTGCGACGGCGCAAGGTAGAGGCTTTCGGCGGGTGCGTTTTCTTCTGAAGCCGGCAAGGCGACCCAGAGCTGGAAGCCAATCGCCGACGCATTGCCGACGGGGGCGCCGGTGTGCCACACCCCGTTGCCCGCCCGCATCCACTCCACACCGCCGGCGAGCAGCACGCCTTCCTTGCCCGTGGTGTCTTCATAGCGCACGTCGCCTTCCGACATGAAGGTCAGTGTGGCAATGCCGGAGTGCGGGTGCATGCCAAAGCCCTGGTGACCCGCTGCGGGATCGGATCTGAACAGGTCGAGAAAGATGAACGGCTTCAGGATCTGGCCCAGGTCGCCAGGGCTCACGAGCCGCGTGATCGGCCCGTGCGTGCTGCCGTGTGTGCGGTGGACAATCGCCCGCACTTGCGTAGCCATGGCGGTGGTCATGCGGCATTCCTCGCGGTCTTCAGCGCCTTGGCCCACCAGGCGATGTCGTCGAGCAGCCCATTGGCCGCCTGCGCCAGGTGCGGAAAATCGTCGAAGCGTTTGCCTTGTTGCGCAATGCCAAGAAACTCCACCATGCCCACATGCACGGCGTTGCGCATCGGCGCCATCTGCAACTCGACGGCCACCAGCCGAAGCTGCTCCACGGCCCGCGCGGCACCCACGCCGCCATACCCCACAAATCCGATCGGCTTGCGGATGAACTCCTTGTAGGCGTAGTCGAAGGCGTTCTTCAGCACCGCCGATGGCCCATGGTTGTATTCCGGCGTGACGGCGATCAGGCCGTCCAGCGTGGCGAGTTTTTCGGCCCAGCGCCGTGCGGCTTCGTTCTGCACCGGCGCCCAGGCCGGTGACTTGGGCTCGTTGAAGAATGGCAACGGGTGATCGCGCAGGTCGATCAGCTCGAAGGAGAGGTCGGCGCGCCGCTTGGCGATCTCATGGATCCAGCGGGCAGGCTGTTCGCCGAAGCGGCCTTCGCGGGTGGAACCGATGAGGATGCCGATATGGGGGTGTGCGGAGGACATAGCTAAGTAACCCTTTCAGTACATGGAGGAAGGGGCCTCAATGGGCCTGGGTCCGATGCACGCAGCTTAGGAAGCCATTCATTCATCGACTAGAGGCACAATTGGATTGAACTCGTCCATATTTAGTAGGAATTCTTCGCCATGCTGGATCTGAACGACGTCGCCATGTTTGTGCAGGTGGTGCGCAGTGGCAGCTTTGCAGAGGCGGCACGGCGCCTGGGCGTGCCCCCCAACACCGTGAGCCGTCGCGTCCAGCAGCTCGAAGCCCAGCTGGGCACCCGGCTCATGCAACGCTCCACCCGCAACCTGGCGCTCACCAGTGCCGGGCTGGCCTTCCACGAGCGTTGTGCTGGCGCGGTGGATGGGCTTGTGGACGCAGGCCAGGAGCTGATGACGGGCAGCCGGGAGCCCAGCGGCCTGGTGCGTGTGGCCACCACGGCTGACTTCTTCGACTTCTTCCCCATGGAATGGCTGGCCGACTTTCTGGCCGCACATCCGCGGGTCCGGCTCGACTTCGTGCTCAATGACGCCCGGGCCGATTTGATTGCCGAGCGCATCGACGTCGCCATTCGCGGTGGGCCGCTCGAAGACTCCGGCTTTGTCGGTCGCCAGATCCAGGGCGCAGGCCGCGACGGCTTGGTGGCCAGCCCCGCTTACATCGCTGCGCGCGGCACCCCCCGCACGCTGCAAGACCTGGTTGACCACGACTGCATGGGCTTCGCCCACCCCAGTGGCCGCATCATCTGGCAATTGTCCGGGCCGGAGGGGACAGAAGAAGAAGTGCAGGTGGCCGGCCGCTTCAACGGCAATACCGCCCAGGCGTTGCGCAAAGCCACGCTGGCCGGCCTTGGCATTGCCCTGTTGCCGTCCCCCCTGACCCGACGCGACCTTCGGGAGGGTTTGCTCGTGCCGGTGCTGCCCCACTACCGCCGCGACGGCTATGGCCTGAACCTGCTTTACCCGAGCCGGCGCCAATTGCCGCTTGCGGTGTCGGCTTTCATTGACCTGGTGATGGAGAAGCTGAGCGACGTCGAAGAGTTGCCGGCGGGGCAGCACTGCGTGCTGAGTTGAATGGCGCCCAGGTCATGGCCCATGCCGCAGAGGAACGGGCCTGGCGGACGCGATAGAGTCGCCCCACCCGAACCTGCACACCCCCGCACTTCCCCGCACACCCCCATGAGCAAATACATCGCCGGCTACGCGGCCACCGCCCTGGTGCTCCTGGCGTTGGACCTGTTCTTCATCGGCATCATCGCCATGCCCATCTACCAGCGGGGCATCGGCCACCTGCTGGCCGCGCAGCCCAGCATCCCGGCAGCAGCGTTGTTCTATGGGGTCTTCACGCTGGGGCTGATGGTGTTTGCGGTGGTCCCCACCCGCACGGCCGCCTGGAGCAAGACAGCCGTGGCGGCGGCGCTGTTCGGTTTCTTCACCTACGCCACCTACGAGCTGACCAACCTGGCCACGCTGCGCGACTGGCCGCTGCACATCGTGGGGATGGACCTGGTGTGGGGCTGCCTGGTCAGCGCCGCGGCGGGCTCGGCCGGCCGCGCGGCGATGCGGCGCCTTTCGCGCTGAACAACCCCACCCCCTGACGCGACCAGGCGCAGCGGGTAAGCTGCTTGCCGGCTTGGCGCTGTGTACGATGCGCACCTGCCCACCCAGGCCCCGCAGAGCCATTCACCTGAAGAAGGAATCCTCCATGAGCACCCCCCATCAACTGCCCCCCCTGCCCTATGCGGACGACGCACTGGCACCCACCATCTCGGCCAACACGCTGAGCTTCCACTACGGCAAGCACCACCGCGGCTATGTGGACATGCTGAACAAGCTGGTGCCCGGCACGCCGTATGCCGACATGACGCTGGAGCAGATCATCGCTGCCACGGCGGGCCAAGCCGACAAGGCGCCCATCTTCAACAACGCCGCGCAGATCTGGAACCACACCTTCTACTGGCGCAGCCTGCGGCCCAACGGCGGCGGTGAACCGCCGGCCGCGCTGAAGCCGCAGATCGAAGCCGCCTTCGGCAGCGTGGACGCCTGCAAGACCGCCCTGGCCACCGCCGCCACCAAGCGCTTCGGCAGCGGCTGGGCCTGGCTGGTGCAGGAAGGCGGCGCGCTGAAGGTGGTGGACACCCCCAACGCCGAAGTGCCCACCACGCAAGGCCGCAAGCCGCTGCTGGTGGTGGACGTGTGGGAACACGCCTACTACCTGGACTACCAGAACCGCCGCGCCGACCACGTGGCCGCCGTGCTGGACAAGCTCATCAACTGGGGCTTCGCGGCCGAGAACCTGGGCTGATGAACTGACGGCCCCTCGGCCGATGCGTACATCGGCCGATCCCCCATGGGGACTGAGTGCCGCGGCTCCAAGCCCGCCTGCGCGGGCTTGGACGGCACGAAGGCCGGTCGCCTCTGTGCGGCCGGCATTGCCGGCTTGGGAGCGGCCCGGCGCTCGGCCCGGCAGCGCTACCCGAACTGCGGGTTCAGCCCACCGCCCCGAAGACGGCCCCCACGCCCGCCGTGATGGCCATCGCCAGGGCGCCCCAGAAGCTCACCCGCCAGGCGCCCACCCACGGGTTGGCGCCGCCGGCCCGGGCCGCCACGGCACCCAGTGAGGCCAGGAACACCAGCGACGCGGTGGCCACCCATGGAATCAGGCTGCGCGGCGGGGCCAGCGCCATGGCCGCCAGGGGCAGCAAGGCCCCCACCGCGAAGCTGGCCGCCGAGGCCAGCGCCGCCTGCACCGGCCGTGCGCTGAGCGCGGCCGAGATGCCCAGTTCATCGCGCGCATGGGCACCCAGGGCGTCGTGCTGCATCAGTTGTTCGGCCACCTGCTGCGCCAGGTCCTGCTCCAGCCCGCGCCCCACGTAGATGGCCGTCAACTCGCGCACTTCCGCCGCGGGGTCGCTTTCCAGTTCGGCGCGTTCGCGCGACAGGTCGGCCTGCTCGGTGTCGGCCTGCGAATGCACCGAGACATACTCGCCCGCCGCCATCGACATGGCCCCGGCCACCAGCCCCGCCACCCCCGTCACCAGGATGCTGCCGGCCCCGGCATGGGCAGCGGCCACACCCACCATCAGGCTGGCAGTGGACACGATGCCATCGTTGGCGCCCAGCACCGCGGCGCGCAGCCAGCCGATGCGGTCGGTGCGGTGGCGTTCGGTGTGGCGGCGGAAAGAAGGCATGGGGGCTTTCGTAGGGCGGAGCACCCGCAGATCCAGGGGCTGCAAGGCGTTCAGGCCGGATCACCGTGCGGCTGAACGAGGTTGATGAGGTTGCCGCAGGTGTCGTCGAACAGCACCACCGTGACCGGCCCCATGCGCGTGGGCGCGCCACGGAACTGCACGCCCAGCGCCTGCAGGCGCCGGTACTCCGCGTCGATGTCGTGAGTGATGAAGGCCGTGGCCGGGATGCCGGCCTCGAACAAGGCCGCCTGGTACACCTGGGCAGGCGGGAAGCCCAGGGGCTCCAGCACCAGTTCCACGCCCTCGACCCCTTCGGGCGAGGACACGGTCAACCAGCGGAACGGCCCCATGGGAATGTCCTCCTTCTTCACGAAACCCAGCACTGCGGTGTAGAACCGAAGCGCGGCCTCCTGGTCACGCACCGTGATGCTGGCAAGCTTGATCTGCATCGATATCTCCTCGGTGTAAAGCGGTACCTGGACCCAGGATCCGCGACGTTCACGCCTTCATTCTTCTGCTGCAAGGTTCATGTGTCCTTGGCGACCGCCGCGGCGGCCTTGAACGGGTTGCGCTGCGGGGCCTCCTCGTGCGGCACCAGGCCCAGCAGGCGCAAGGTCAACTGGTTCAGCACCGGCTGGCGGTGGCGCAGCCACACCGCCATGGGCTGCGGCTTGGCGCCCAGCCGGGCCTTGGGGTCCAGCGCCGTGCGGCCGAAGGACAGCTCCTTCGCGCCCAGGCCGATGGCATGCTCGATGCTCGCGTGCAGCAGCCGCAGGTACAGCGGGTGCTGGTCGGCCGCCGCGCGGTCAAAGCCGATGTGATAGGCCACGGCCGTGGCGCCATCGTGCAGCGTGATGATGAAGCCCAGCAGGCGGCCCTGCTCGAACACGCCCGCATGGCGCAGGCGCGGCCCGGCAGCCTGCGCCAGCGCACCGAAGTAGCCGGCATGCAGCGTGAAGGGGCGGATGCTCGCGTTCTGATGCACCTGCAGGTAGAGCTCGTGCATGCGGGCCTGCAGCGCGGCGTCGGGCACGAAGTCGCGCACCTCCAGGCCGGCCTGGCGCACCGGCTCCAGGATCTGGTTGCGCACCGAACTGCGGTACTTGGAGGCCAGGCTGGCCAGGTAGTCGTCGTGGCGGGCCCAGCCAGGCGCCAGTTCCAACACCATGTTGGGCTCGGTTTCCACGCTGCGGTACGACAAGCCGGCCAGCACGCCCACCGAGGCGGCTTCGCGGTCGGTGACATCCTTGATCATCACGAAACCGGCCTGCCCGGCCAGCTTGTCGGCGCGGCGCACGCGGTACAGCAGCTCGGCCACGGCGGGCCACACCTCGTCGGGCGACACGCCGGCGGCCAGCGCCACCGCATGCATGCCGTAGCTCAGCAGGTTGCCGCACACCAGCACCCGTTCGCTCAATTGGCTAATGACGGCCGTGCCGCCATCGGCCGCCACCTTGCCGAGCAACTGCTTGAGCCGCGCCCGCTTGCCTTTCACCGCCTCGCTGGACGTGGGACGCAGGCGCTCGCGCTCGATCTCGGCCCATTGCATGACCACTGCCGCCACGGGCCCGCGGTCGTCGGACACCAGCCCGTAGCACGGCGTGAGGCAGCTCGGTGGCGCCTGCTCCAGCACCGCCAGGTACTCGCGGCTGAAGAACCAGGACTGGCCCGCCACCACGGCATCCCATAGCGCGGGGTTGAGGTGCACCAGGCTGTCGGCCACGGCAAAGCGAAAACCCGTGGGGCTGCGCAGCCGGCGGCGGGTGGCCAACTGCAGCTTGAGATTGGAGAGAGAGGGCATCGCGGGGGAATTGGCGTGTTAACAGGGCCGAGCGCCGGGCCGCTCCCAAGCCGGCCCGTATCCCCGCGGGGGATCGGCCGATGTACCCATCGGACGAGGGGCTGTCATTAGCCGCGCCGCTCGTGATAGCCCAACAAGCGGGCCGGCAACATCAGCATGGCCTTGAGCAAGGCGAACAATGCCTCGAAGGTGATGCCCACCAGGCGGAACGGCAGCGACAGCAGCCAGAACAGGGGCCAAAGCACCAGCGCCAGCAGGGCAAGCGGCCAGCACAGCACGAAGAGCAGACACCAGCCGACGAGGGCAAGCAGGGTACTCATACCGGGACTCCGGAGGATGGATTGACAGGCTGCGCCAGCGCGACCGCGATGAACGCCGACCACACCTCGTTGGGTTGCCACAGGCCATGCATCAGCGCAAAAGCCCGCTCAGGCGCCCACCCTTGCCGGACGACGCGGTACAGGCCCAGGAAGATCGACACCCGGATGTTGGCCGCACAGTGCACCCAGACCTTGTCCTGCGGGTGCGCGTCCATGGCTGCAAAGAAGCGCAGCAGGTCTTCCTGCAAAGGCGTGGCGAACTGCACCGGGATGTGCACGTACGCAAGGCCCAGCCCCTGCGCCACCCCGGCTTCGTCCGGCAGCGAGTAGCGAGGGTCGTCATGCAGAGCGAGATTGATGACCGTGCGGTAGCCAGCCTCTGCAATGGCGTGAAGCTGCGCCACCGTCGGCTGGCCGGACGTCGCCAGCCGCTCGTCCACGGGCAGGTATTTGTAGATGCCGGTGAGCAAAGGGTCGGTCATGCAGCCTCTCAGCCCGAGTGCCGGTAGGTGCTCTCCCCGTGCGGCGCGGCCCGGAACTCCGGCAGCGCCTCCGCCTCGGCGGAGAAGGCCGCAAGTGCCGGGTAGCGGGTGGCCGGCACGATCTCGGGAATCTCCTGCTGGGTGAACAGCCAGCTGACCGCCGTGCTGATGCCTGCCTGGGTGCCGTCTGCCCGCGTCAGGGCGCGCGGCAGGCGGGCGATTTCTTCTTCGAGCGCGCCATAGGCGGCCAGCACCTGCCCGGTGACGCGCGCGACCCAGGGTTCATGCAGCTTTTCCGGTGGCCGAAGATGCCGCTCGTAGACGATCTGAACACTCTTCTCGCACGCGGCCAGGGCCAGGCCGATGACGCGCAGCGCCTGCGCAAGCTCCCTCCCCCCGGCCGGCATGAGGCTGCGCGGGCTGGCCACCGCCTCCGCGTATTGCAGCATCAGGGTCGAATCCATCAGCACCGTGCCGTCATCGCAGATGAACGTGGGCGCCTTGACCACCGGGTTGATCTGCTGGAACTGCGTGAACGTGCGGAAGACGGACAGCGATTGGTGCTCGAACCGCAGGCCCAGGTATTGCAGCGACACCGCCACGCGGCGGACGTAAGGCGAATCGAGCATGCCGATGAGCTTCATGGGCAGCCTCCTTGGCTGTGGACGTTTGAGGCGGGCAACGCCGGCGCGGTGCCCAGGACGGCCTGCATCAGCCGCGCCCGCTCACCGGGGGTGAGCACCTTGGGGGCGACGATGGGCGTGCCCTGGCCGGGGACGAAGAACGGCGTGCGCTTGTAGCTGCCATCCAGGCGGGCTCGCAGCAGCGAGCCCATGAACTTGACGATGGAAACCACGGTGCTCAACGGCAGGGTCTTCGGCCTCGAAGTGCCTTGGGCGCTCTGTGTGTTGACGCGCATGCGGACGGGGCCGAAAGCCGCGTCCAAGGTCCGGGGGGGATTTTCCAGGCACGTGTGAACCAGGCCCACATGGGAGATTTTCATGTGGCGCGGCGTGTTGCCGATGGGTGTATTGCAGCAGCTCGCATACCAGCGCAGCATGCCTTTCTCCGACAGGGACATGCAGGCCAGGCGTTCCACCCCCTGGGTGAAGCTCACACGGCTGGGCAGGGTGGCCATCACGTCGGTACCGCCCCTCTCGTCCAGGATGTCTTCCGTCGTGCCCAGGAAGTGCGCAAAGGCCTGGCAGTCCTTGCAGTAGCACACGCCCCGGCTGACTTTCTCGGGATGGCTGACCTGGCCTCTGAGGGTTCCGCACCGGCATCGCAGGGGATGGTTCATGTATGGCGCCCTTTCAATGGCGCTCTTTATACACAACACCCCGGACATGACGGGCCGCTACCGCACACTTGTGCCACATCCAGTGGTAGGTCGGCGCGCTCAAGGTCGAGCACGGGAATATCAACCCAGACGATGCGATTGCTCATGGCCGGCTCCTTGGCTGCACGCCGTGCAGCGTGTGCCGTGATGCTACCGCGCAAGATTCCCGGCAACGAGCGCCAGCAGGTGCGCCTGTTCTTGCGGGCTTGTGGCCCGCAGCCGGGTGAAGACGGCCCCATCGAGCTTTACGTCAGCAAAGATCCCTGCAGCGCCTTCGTGGAAGTGCAGGTAGGCCTTCGATTTGAGGTAGAACGAGCCGGGGGTTCGCTCAACGAGCGGCGTGTCCTGCCGCAAGCACTTGAGCAGCGGCTCAAGGCCGGCAAGGACAGCCAGTCCGGCGTGCTTCAACGCCAGGCCCGTCGCAGCCGCGTCAGGCCTCCGGCTGGTGGCACACCGCCTCGACGTTGTACCCATCCGGCCCAATGACGAACGCCCCGTAGTAGCTGGCGTGATAGTGCGGGCGCAGGCCCGGTGCGCCGTTGTCCTTGTCCCCCGCTTCGAGTGCCGCGCGGTGGAACGCATCCACCTGCTGCCGATTGCCGGCAGCGAAGGCCAGGTGCAAGGGTGCCGGCTTGTCGGTGAATGGCTGGAGCGCCTTGAGGAAGAAGGCCTTGCTGGCGGCGTAGTCGCTGACGCCGAATCCGACGTGATCGAATATGGAGGCTCCTGATCGAGTCCTTGTAGAGGATTCCACGCCCCTCCCGGATGGCCACGCGCAGGCAGGCGCTGCCGCCCGATACGAACGGCAGCGCCATGGCGGCCTCAGGCGGCCGCCGTCAAACCCGGCCGGTCTACTGGTTGAAGCGGGCGCGGGCCGATGCCAGGCAGCCATCCTTGGCATCGCCGCTCAGTGCGTCGCAACGCTCCTTCGCCACCTTGAAATCGGCCTCGTCCTTGGCCTTCTGGGCCTCGTCGCTGGCGTCGCGCAATTCCTTGCCGGCCTTGACATCGGCCTTGGCCTTGTCGCGCTCGGCCTTGGCTTGGGCCACACAGACGTCCTTGGGGTTGCCCGACATATCGTCGCAGCGTTCCTTGGCCACCTCGTAGCGCGCCTCATAGCGGGCTTCGGCCAGCTTGCTCATGTCTTTCGCATCGCCACTGTGCTGGTACTGCAGGTGGGCCAGCACGACCTTTTCATGGCCCTTGGCGGTTTCAACGCAAATGTCCTTCGCGTTGCCGGTTTGTGCCTTGCAGGCGTCGATTTCAGTTTTGTATTCAGCCTTGGCCTGGTCCTTGGCGGCCTTGTAGGCCGGCGCGGACAGGTTGGCCGCGCCCGCCACCGCACAGAAGCCGCTGGCGGCAAGCAGGCAAGCGAATCGAACGGTGTTCAGACGAACATTCATGGTCAGTTCCTTCGTGGTTGATGGGGTCCTGGGATGCGGCAATTGCCGCTCCTGCCCCCCCACGGGAACCGCATTCTTTTCTACTCGTGCCGCAGCGCCTGGATCGGGTCCAGCCGCGCCGCGCGCCGCGCCGGCATGTAGCCGAACACCACGCCGATGCCGGCCGAGAACAGGAAGGACAGCAGGTTGATCGAGGGATCGAACAGGAAGGGCACGCCCATCAGGCTCGACAAACCCAGCGACGCGGCCGTGGCAATGACGATGCCGATCAGGCCACCCAGCGCGGCCAGTGCCACCGCCTCGATCAGGAACTGTAGCAGCACCTCGTGCTCCAGCGCGCCGATGGCCAGGCGCAGGCCGATCTCACGGGTGCGCTCGGTCACGCTGACCAGCATGATGTTCATGATGCCGATGCCGCCCACCAGCAGGCTCACCGCGGCCACGGCGCCCAGCAGCGTGGTCATGATGCGCGTGGTGCCCGAGAGCGTCTCGGCGATCTGCTGCGTGTCGAGCACGTTGAAGTTGTCGTCGTCGCCCTCGGCCAGCTTGCGGCGCTCGCGCAGCAGGTCGGTCAGGCTGGCCTTGAGCCGCGTGCTGTCGCTGCCGTCCTGCATGGACACCAGCAGCGTGCCCACGCGCTGGTTGCCGGTGACGCGGCGCTGCAAGGTGCGCAGCGGCACCAGCACCGTGTCGTCCTGGTCGTTGCCCATGGCGGCCTGGCCCTTGGCGGCCAGCACGCCCACCACCTCGCACGAGAACTGCTTGACGCGCAGTTGTTCGCCCAGGCCGCCCTGCCCCGTGGCGCCGCCGAAGATCTCGCGCCGCACGGTTTCGCCCACGATGCACACGGCCGAGCCGGCTGTCAGCTCCTGGGCCTCGAACTTGCGCCCCGCGGCGAGCTTCCAGTTGCCGGTGTCGAACCAGGCGTTGGTGCTGCCCACCACGCTGGTGGTCCAGTTGCGGCCGTTGCCCACCACGGTGACGCCCGCGCGGCCTTCGGGCGCCACCGCGGCCACGCCGCCGATCTGCGCCATGATGGCCTCGGCATCGGCCTCCTTGAACGACGGCCCTCCCCCGCCGCCCCCGGGGGGCCCCTGGCGCTGGCCCGGCCGCACCATCAGCAGGTTGCTGCCCAGGCTGGAGATCTGCGTCTGCACGGCCTGCGTGGCGCCGTGGCCCAGCGTGACCATGGTGATGACCGCGCTCACGCCGATGACGATGCCCAGGATGGTGAGGAAGGAGCGCAGCAGGTTGCGCCGGATCGAGCGCAGCGCAAGCAGCAGGGTGTTCAGCAACATCAGGCGGGCCTCGGAGGTTGTGGCACGGCATCGGCCAAAGGCACGGGATGGGGGTTGAGCGTGTCGTCCGCGATGCGGCCATCAACAAAGCGCACCAGGCGCCGCGCATAGGCCGCCATGTCGGGCTCGTGCGTGACCATCAGCACGGTGATGCCGTGGTCGTGGTTCAGACGCTGCAGCAAGGTCATGATCTCCTGGCTGCGCTGGGTGTCCAGGTTGCCGGTGGGCTCGTCGGCCAGCACCACGGCCGGTTCGGTGACGATGGCGCGCGCAATGGCCACACGCTGCTGCTGGCCGCCGGACAGCTCGGCCGGGGTGTGGTGCTCCCAGCCGCCCAGCCCCACCGATTGCAGTGCCCGGGCGGCAGCCGCGCGCCGCACGGCCGCGCTCTCACCGCGATAGAGCAACGGCAGTTCCACATTCTCCTGCGCCGAGGTGCGCGCCAGCAGGTTGAAGCCCTGGAACACGAAGCCCAGGTAGCGGCGGCGCAGCCGTGCCTGCTGGTCGCGCGACAAGGCCTCCACGTGCGCGCCGTGGAACAGGTACTGCCCGGCACTGGGCGTGTCCAGGCAGCCGAGGATGTTCATGGCGGTCGATTTGCCCGAGCCGCTGGGGCCCATGATGGCCACGAACTCGCCGGCATGGATGTCCAGGTCGATGCCCTTCAGCGCCATCAGCTCGGCCTGGCCGCTGCCGTAGACCTTGGTCACGCTGCGCAGGCGGATCAGCGGCGTGCCGGTAGCCAGGTGGGGCGCGGCGGACTCAGGCGCACCCGCATCGCCACCGGTGCGGCCGGGCAGCAGCGACTGGCGGGACAGGACGGCGCTGGTCATCGCGCCACCTCGGCACAACGCATGGGACCGGCACTCGCCTTCATTTCGACGCTCCCATCTTCTGGTCCACGATCACCTGCATGCCGGCACGCAGGTCGCCGCCGGTGATCTCGGTCATGCGGCCGTCGCTGATGCCCGGCGTCACAGCCACCGGCACGGCCGGGCCTACGCCGCCTTCGGGCAGCACCCAGACCTGGCGGGCACCGGCGGTGCTGGCGCCGGCCGCGGCCGGCCGGCGGGTGGGCGCGCCCGGCATGCGCGGCAGCAGGCTGCTGGCAATGCCGCCCCGCGCTGCGGCCGCCGGAAGGCCATTGCCGCTGCTGGGCGCAAAACGCAAGGCGCTGTTGGGCACCAGCAGTGCGTCGGTGCGCTGCGTGGCGGTGATGGTGGCGGTGGCTGTCATGCCGGGGCGCAGGCTCAGGTCGGTGTTGTCCACGTCCAGGTAGGTGACGTAGGTGACCACGTTGTCGGTGATGGTGGAGCCATAGGCCACGCGGGTGATGCGGGCCGGGTACTTGCGGCCGGCGTAGGCGCTCACGGTGAAGGTGGCGTCCTGGCCCGTTTTCACGGCACCCACGTCGGCCTCGTCCACGTTCACCTGCAGGCGCAGCTTGCTCAGGTCTTCGGCCACGGTGAACAGCGTCACCGCCTGCAGCGAGGCCGCCACCGCGTTGCCGGGGTCCACGGCGCGGGTCAGCACCACGCCATCGGAAGGCGCGCGGATGGAGGCCTTGGAGAGGTTGGTTTCATCGCTGGACAGGGCCGCCCGCGCATCGGTCACGCTGGCGCGGGCGCTGGCGTCGTCGGCCACGGCGCGCTCCACGGTGGCGCGGCCGCTGTCCAGCTCGGCCTGGGACGGCACCTTGCCGCCCGACAGGCGGGCCACCTCTTCCAGCCGCGCCAGGCTGGCGCGCGTTTCCTTCAGCGTGGCCACGGTCTGCGCCACCTTGGCATTGGCGGTGGCCAGCGAGGCGCGCGAACGCACGATCTGGTCACGCAGCTTGGCGGTGTCCAGTTCCACCAGCACCTGGCCCTTGTGCACGCGGTCGTTCACGTCCACGTGGACCTTCAGCACCGTGCCCGACAGCTCACTGCCAATGTTCACGGAGCGGGTCGGCTGCAGCGTGCCGTTGGCCACCACGTTCAGCGTCAGGCTGCCGCGCCCCACCGGCTGGGTGACGTAGCTGGGCGCGGCGCGGACGGCCTGGCCGGCCTGCCAGTAGCGCCAGCCCAGGCCGGCCAGCACCACCACCGCCACGCCGGCCCACAGCGCCGGCCGGCGGTACCAGGGCCGCTGGGCGGGTTCGCCCAGCAAGGTGGCGATGTCGGCATCGGTGTCGGTGTCGGCCGACGCCCCGGGCGCATGCCCGGCCGAGGCGGCCACGAGGGCGGGGGGAGTGGTGAGGTTCATGACGGGGTGTTCTGGCGTGTGGGAGTCTGGGTCGTGGCCGGGTCAGCCGAGTCCGCGGTTTCGGCGGCCACATCGGGCGACCAGCCGCCGCCCAGGGCTTTGTAGAGGCGCACGTGGTCGGTGCCCAGGTCGGCCCGGGCGGTGACCACGCTCTCTTGCGTGCTGAGCTGGGTGCGCTGGGTGTCGAGCACGACCTGGAAGTCCACCAGGCCGCTGCTGTAGCGCTGCCGCGCCATCAACGCGGCGTTGCCGGCCGCTTCGGCGGCGTTCTGCAGGCGCACCAGGCGCTCGCGGTCGCCGCTGAGGGCCACCAAGGCGTCTTCCACGTCCTTCAGCGCGGTGAGCACGGTGAAATGGTAGGTGGCCTGGGCCTGCTCCAGCGCAGCCTGCTGGGCGCGCACCTGGGCCCGCGCCGCGCCACCGTCGAACACCGGCCATGACACACCCGCCAGCAGCGAGCCCACCACCGCGCTGGTGTTCGTGAGCGCACCCAGCGTCAAGGCATTCAACCCCAATGAACCGCTGACCTTGAAGCTGGGCAGGCGCGCGGCATCGGCCTCGGCCACATGGGCCACGGCGGCGGTGACCTGCAACTCGGCGGCCCGCACGTCGGGGCGTTGGCGCAAGGTTTCGGCCGGGATGCTGAGCGCCAAGTCGCCGGCCGCCTGCGGCACCGGGGCGGTCGCCGCCAGCATCGTCGACAAGGCCGCGGGCGGCTGGCCGCACAGCACCGCCAGCGCGTGGCGGGCCTGCTCGATGCTGGTCTGCAGGGCCGGCACCTGGGCGCGGGTCTGCTCGGTGGCGGCGCGGGCCTGCTCGGCCTCCAGCGAGGTGACCAGGCCGGCCTGCAGGCGCCATTGCGTGATCTGCAAGGTTTCTTGCTGGCTGGCCAGGTTGTCCTGCGCAATGGCCAGCCGGGCCTGGGCGCTGCGCAGCGTGATGTAGCTCAGCGCCACCTCGGCGGCCACCGACACCTGGGTGTCGCCCAGGCTGGCCGCGCTGGCACGGGCGGTGGCCTCGCTGGCATCCAGCGCGCTGCGGTTGGCGCCAAAGACATCCGGCTCCCAGCTCGCGTCCAGCCCGGCATTGAAGCTGTTGCCCGCGCTGCGCCCACCGGAGACGCTGTGCTGCGCCGAGGCCGAGCTGCCCACCACCGGCTTCAGCCCGGCCGCGGACGCGTCGCGCAGCGCCCGTGCCTGCCGCAAGGCGGCCTGCGCGCCCTTCACGCTGGTGTTGGCCTGCAAGGCCTGGGTCACCAGGGTGGCCAGTTGCGGGTCGCCGAAACGCAGCCACCATTGGGCCAGCGAGCTGGCCTGGGCCGGCGTGGCGGCCTCGCTGCGGGACCAGGCCGCCGGCACCGCCACGGCAGGCGGTGCGGCCGGTTGCGGCGGTGCCGAGGCACAACCAGCCAGGACCAGCAGCAAGACGGCAGCGGCCACGGCGTGGCGCCGCGCCCCAGGGTTGCCCGCAGCTTGACGAGCAGTGAACAGGCAGGAAGTCATGGCCCCAGTGTGCGGGCCGGGTGCCGCACCCATGTTTGCATGCGATCAAGCTTTGTAAAGCCAGGTGTCCGGGAGGCTGCCGCAAAAAGGTGGATGGGCGTGGCGCGAACAGCGTACGATGCCCACGATTGGTTCGGTTCAAGGGATCCTGGCGCGGTGCGCTCGTTGTTATCCAGACGAACCACCGCAGCAGGCACAGCGGATCACGCACAGCGGGAACGACATGAAAAACCTGCAAGAAGCGACCGAAAAGATCTGCGAGCTCAAAGGCAACCTGGTGGCCCTGGAGGCGCTGGTGACAGCCTTGCTGCACAGCCTGCCGCCGGACGCCCGCGCCGGCCTGCTGCGCACCTTCGTCGTCCATGCCGAAGTGGCGCGCACGGTGCTGCTGCACGCGCCCATTTCCGAACACACGATCTCGGCCTTCGAGGGCGAGGTGCGGCGCATTGCCGACATGGCCGGCGCCCGCGCGGCCAACGACTCCGCCGTGGTGTCGTGAGCGTGCGCGGCGGCAGGCGGGCTTGACGACCCCCCGGAAAGCCGGCCGCCGCGGCCTTGGGCACCGACCTGCACGGCCTCAGCCGCCTGGCCATCGACGCCGTGCTGGGCGTCACCGGGCTGGTGGAGGCCATGCACCGGAACATCAGCGCCCCGGCGCGCGTGCTGGGGCCTGCGCCCTCCGGCCCCACGCGCGGCATCACCGGGCTGGTCTACCGCAGCGTGGGCGGCATCACGCGCGCAGTGGGCTGGGGGCTGGACGCCACCCTGCCCCGGCTCGCGCCGCTGCTGGGCCCCACCCCCCAGGCACCGCGGCGCGACGCCATGCTGGCGGCCCTCAATGGCGTGCTGGGCGACCATCTGGCCGAGACCAGCAACCCGCTGGCCATCTCCATGGCGCTGCGCCAGGGTGGCCTGCCCCTGACGCTGGAGCGCGCGGCGCTGGCCGCGGCCTTTCCGGGGGCGGGCGGCAAGCTGCTGGTGCTGGTGCACGGCCTGTGCATGAACGACCTGCAATGGCAACGCCAAGGCCACGACCACGGCGCCGCGCTGGCGCGCGACCTGGGGGTCGTGCCGCTCTACCTGCACTACAACAGCGGCCGGCATGTCTCCACCAATGGCCACGACTTCGCACACCTGCTGGAGCGCCTGCTGCAAGAGTGGCCGGTGCCGGTGCGGGACCTGGTGCTGGTTGGCCACAGCATGGGTGGGCTGCTGTGCCGCAGTGCCTGCCACAGCGCGGCCCAGGCGGGGCAGCGCTGGCCGCGCCGCCTGCGCGCCCTGGTGTGCCTGGGCACGCCGCACCACGGCGCGCCGCTGGAGCGCGCCGGCAGTGGCGTGGACACCCTGCTGGACCTGAGCCCCTACACCGCGCCGCTGGGCCGCATCGGCCGCATCCGCAGTGCCGGCATCCAGGACCTGCGCCACGGCCGCTTGTGCGACCAAGACTGGCAAGCGCCCCGCGGCCGCACGCGCACGCCGGTGCCCTGGCCGCAAGGCGTGCGCTGCCACGTCATGGCCGCCACCAAGCAGGCGGCCGATGCATCGCGCCGCCGAGGCTCACGCTTGCCGGGTGACGGGCTGGTGCCGGTGGCCAGCGCCCTGGGCGACCATGCCGACCCGGCGCTGCGGCTGCAGGTGCCACCCGAGCGGCAGTGGGTGGGCCACGGCATGAACCACTTCGACCTGCTCAGCAGCGAGGCCGCGTATGAGCAGATCAAGCGCTGGCTGGGGCCGCAGGGGCGGCGCAAGGCCTTGTAGCGGGCGGCACCGGTATTCCGGGGCCGGGTGCCCACGCTCAGCCGGCGCCGGGCCGCCCCAAGGCGGCTGAGCACCCGCCCGGCGGGTGGCACCGGTACCCCAGGGCCGGGTGCCCACACTCAATCAATCCGCCACCAGGTGGAAGTGCAGGTAGGCCACTTCCTGGAAGTCCGGGCCGTTGGTATGCATGCGATAGGCCTGCAGCTTGTCCCGTGCCACCAGTTCCCGCGCCATGGCAAAGCAGCCCAGCACGTAGGGCACGTCTTCAGGGGTGAGGGTGGTGATGTTGCGGGTGTCGTGCTTGGGAAACAGCACGTAATGCACGCGACCCTGCGGCCTGGGGTGCCGCACGGCCAGGCAGGTGTCCGACTCCATCACCACCTTCGGGATGGCCACCGGCACGCGCTGAATGGCGGCTGACGCCACCAGACCGGCCAGTTCGCTGGCCTTGAAGCAGCGCTCCTGGCAGTCCGCAAAGGCGAGGAAGGAGCGCGGCGTGCTCTTGGAAAAAAGCATGCCGCCGCACACGATGCCGGCCGCAAAAACAACCAGGGCCGCCAGGAAGGATTTGATTCGCATGTCCGCGTTGGGGGGGAGGGGGTACAAAACGCCAGCCGGCATTCTGGGCCCTGCCCTGGGCGGTGCGGCCGACTGACCGCGTGGCCATGGGGCCGCACAACGCACCAAGAGAATCGCCTGCCCCGCCCTTGAGAGGCGGGACAGGCACAAAGCGGGCCCAGGACACATGCGACAGGAGAGAAGGCAGCCCGCAGATGCAGTGTGGGCGGCCAACGTCAAGCGCGTGTGTCGCGCAGGCAAACGACTTCGGCAACAAGCCGCAACAGCACCTCATCGACAGGGCAACCCGCTACGCGCCGAATGCCCCGACAAAAGCCAGGAACCACAGCGCGCCAAAGACAAAAGGCAAGGACTGCGCGGCCCATTTGCCCCGATTGCCCCTGTGCCGGCCGGGCGAGAGCTTGCAGAGCAAGTCCAGCCCGGCGTCGTCGTACTGCCGGCCGACCTCCTCGATGGCTTCGAGCGCCGCGAAGATGCTGACCCCGATGACCGCAGCGACCGCGATGCCGAAGAACGGGAAGCCGATCACCAGCCAATGGAGCTTGGCCGTGGACAGCGTGCCATACGCCGTGAACAACAGACCTTGAGACAAGATCAGCCACATCAGGCGGTGGTTGACGAGGTTGTCTTCATGCGTCCACTGTTCGCGCAGCGCGCGGTACAGCTCCCAGTCGGGTGGCTGCCGGGGCGGCGGATCGTCGTCCACGGCCGGGTCCTCGTGCACCCTTGCTGCACCGGCCCGGACCCTGCTGGCCGGCGATCGGCGGCTGGGGTCCGCAGGCGCGCCACCGTTTGAGCTGATCGGCCAGCCGGTGGAGTGCGGCTCGGGCAAAGGACCTGACGCCATCACTTGGCCTCCGGCGCCGCACGCTGCGGAAAGTCATGGCCGGGATCAACGGCACCGGCGGTGGCCGAAGCGAAAAACAGGCTGGCAGCGACGACGCCTGGAAGCAAGGGACGGGGCTTCATGGGCTTCTCCGGTACCCGACGTCGGCCACGACCGGCTTGATGAACTCCGTGCGCCTGAACCGCAAGGCCGACCAGTCTGCGTCGATCGCCACCTGGCGCACCGTATCGAAGCCTGCGCTGCGGATGACCTTCCAGCCGGTGTCACGATTGAAGTCGCAGGTGTATTGCTTGGAGGTTCCCTTCGGGTACGCGAACCACAGCAACGCATCACCTTCGGCCTTGTGGGCGAGCACCCGTGACAGGGCATCGACTTCGACCTGCCGGGTGGCGAAAGCCAACGCAAAGTGCACGGCCTTCGCCGCCGTGGGGTCCCGCAGCACGGTGACGCCCTGCAGTGCGGCCAACTCCGCCTCGAAAGACGAAGGTGCATTCACCACGAGGATCTCTCGCTGCTGCTTCAAGTTCAGTTTTTCGAAGACCGAAGGCATGCTCACCCCCAGAGATCACGGTGCCCGATATTTGACGTGGGACGGCACGCAATTGTGGCCCACGGCTGTGTGTCCGTTTCGAAAGGGTCAGGCACCGCGCTTGGCATGGTTTTCAATGTAGCGCCTGGCGAGTTGCTCGGCAGCGCCAAGCTGATCGGGTGAGAACTTGGCAAGCAGAGCGGCGAGGCTTCTGCCGGCGGCCCACTCACTCGCCGTAGACCTCCACGCTCGACAGCTTGACGTTGGCCGGTGTATTGCCCCCCGCCAGCACGGCCTTGCCATTGGAGGCCAACCCGGCGCCATGAAGGTAGCGACCCTGCGCCAGGCTGCCCGCCGCGGACCAGGTGTTGGTGACAGGATCGTAGGTCTGCACCGCTGTCGTGGTAGCAGGGAAGCCCCCCGCCACCAGCACCGTGCCGTTCTGCAGGGTGACCACACCCTGCAGATAGTGCGCGGCACTGCTGTACGAGGTCTGGGTCCAGGTGTTGGCCACCGGGTCGTACAGGTCGGCCGAGTAGAAGGCAAAGGCCGACCGCTTGGCGTCCGCACCGCCCACCAGCAGGACCTTGCCGTCGGCCAGGGCCACGGCGCCGGCACCCGCGCGGGCGTTTGTCATGGCAGGGCCGGCGGCCCACCGGCGGCGCTTGCCAGGCCGGGTGCGGCAGCGCTCGTTGCCAGGAGAGCCACAACGGCGAGCCGATTGAAGGCCGCAAGGCAGACAAGGTCCATGAGTCTCATGTCACCACTCCGTTCCTGGAAAGCTGGCCGGGCGGGGATGCCGGCGGTGCGAAAGATACCTCGGGCCCGGCGTGAATTTTCGGCGGCCCGGTCATGAGGAAACGCCAGGCCGCCCCAAGTTTCCTCTTCCCCCTCGGGGGGCGACGACGCAAGGCGTCGACCTGGGGGCACTCTTCACTGCCCCTCGGTTTGTGGACGTTCCCGGCCCGGCTGCTGCAACGCCGGGTTGGCACGCAAGGCATCGATGGCCAGGTCCAGGAAGGCCCGCACCTTCTGCGTGGCATGGCGCCCTTCGTGGTGGACCACGTGCACCGGCAGCGGCTCGGGCTCCAGGTCCTGCAACACGGGCACCAGGGTGCCGTCGCGCAGCGGCTCCAGCACCTGGTAGGACAGCAGCCGTGTGAGGCCGAAGCCCGCCAGGGCCGCCGTCCGGGCCGCGTCGTTGGCGCTCATCGTCAGCCGCGGTTGCAGCTTGATGCTGCGCAGGGTGCCGGCCTCGCGCAGGCGCCATTCCACGGTGGGTGTCACCCGGTTGGCGGCAATGACGGTGTGCTGCGCCAGATCGTCAGCCGACTGTGGCGTGCCACGCGCGGCCAGGTAGCCGGGCGAGGCGCAGATCACCCGCCGCACGTGGCCCACGCGCACCGCCTGCAATGACGAATCGGGCAACTCGCCGATGCGCACGGCCACGTCGATGCCCTCTTCCAGCATGTTCACCACGCGATCCATGAACCAGCACGACGCGCTGCTGTCGGGATAACGCTGCAGGTAGTCCGTGACAAGGGGGGTGACGAAGAGGGCGCCGAACATCGCCGGCGCCGTGACCACCAGGCGGCCACGTGGCGCGCCATGCAGGCCGCGGGCCGACTCGCCGGCCTCCTGCACCGCCGCCAGGATGCGGCGGCCGTCTTCGGCGTAACGCATGCCGGCCTCGGTAACGCGCACCACGCGCGTGGTGCGCGTGAGCAGGCGCACGGCCAGTTGGCTTTCCAGTTCGTTGATGGCACGCGTCACCGCCGGGGGTGACATGCCCAGCTTGCGGGCGGCCGCCGCAAAACCGCCGGTGTCCACCACCGCCACGAAAACACCCATCACATGCAGCGGGTCCATATTGTTCCTTCCTGCGAAAGAGTTTCTTCGATGCGGCGCTGATTCTGATTCCGGGCGGATTGGACGACAGTCTCTTCACCCGCTGCACCGGCCGCCCGCCGCACATTGCCTGAGGACACACACCATGAGCCGAGCCTTCTCCGACCTGGCCTTCACGCCCGACGTGCGGGCCCGGCAGTCCCGCATGGGCAGCCGCAGCGCCTATGCGCGGCTGGATCACGCCGAGGACCGGCACGATGCGCTCACCGAGCGCGAGGCGGAGTTCATCGCCCAGCGCGACGGCTTCTACCAGGCCACCGTGAGCCAGACCGGCTGGCCCTATGTGCAGTTTCGTGGCGGACGAGCCGGGTTCCTGAAGGTGCTGGACCCCAGGACCCTGGCCTATGCCGACCTGCGCGGCAACCGGCAGTACGTGAGCGTGGGCAACCTGCAGCGCAATGACCGCGTGTCGCTGATCCTGATGGACTACGCGCACCAGCGCCGGCTCAAGATCATGGGCCGGGTCCGCCTGGTGGAGGCTGCCGAGGACGCCACGCTGATGGCGCAGTTGGCGATGCCCGGCGAGCCCACGCCGCTGGAGCGGGCGGTGCTGATCACCGTGGAGGCGTACGACTGGAACTGCCCCCAGCACATCACACCGCGTTTCACGGAGGAGGAGATCCGCGCCGCCGTGGCGCCGCTGCATGAGCAGATCGCCCAGTTGCGCAGCGAGCTCGCCCAGGCGCGGCTGGGGCCGGCGGGCTGACCCGCCCGCGGGGCGGGTTCTCAGCGCTCGAACGCCAGCATCGAGGCAGGCGGCTGGCGGTAGCTCACCAGGCGCACATCCAACCCCGCACCCGCCATGCGTGCGAGTGATCGCTCCATGGCCGCATCGATCCAGGCGTCGTCATTGCCGAAGGCGCCGCCGCCCAGCCGGGTGAGCAGCAGCACGTTCGACGCGCCGCGCATGGCGTTCACGCAAGCCGCCAGCAAGGTGGCCTCATAGGCTGCATCCAGCACCAGCCGCGCAAAAGGCTGCCAGGCCGCAGCCTCGATGCCGGAGTAGCGCACCGGCAAGGCCGAGCAGAAGGCCTGCGAAACCACGGGTCGGGCAGGCCCTTCGGCGTCCGTCACCTCCACGTCCCAGTGCAGCCCGATGCACAGGTGGCCGCGCAATTCGTCCAGTTGCCGCTCATCGCAGCCCGCAAGGTAATGACCGATGGCAGCCAGGCCCTCGTCCGTGCACAGGGCATAGCCGTTCTGCAGGGTCCAGAGTTTGTGCACCGGCCAGGCAAGCGCATGGCCCAAGGCCTGGCCCAGGCCGGCCAGCGCATTGATCTGGCGCTGGCTCGTCTGGCCCATGCCGCCGTCCAGCGGCACGAAGTAGTTGCGGTAGATCGTGGCCGCCCCTGCCGCCATGGCGCACGCCGGGCCCTGGGTGCCGTCGTGCTGGTAGAGCGTGACGCCCTGCTCGGGGGTGATGCCGGGCGACATCATCTCCAGCAGGTTGAACTGCGAGGCCACCTGGAACAGCGCGCCGGCGAACTCCGGCACCTGGTGCAGGGCGCGCACGTTGCCGGTGAGGTTGCGCACTTTCAAGCGCCCCGCCGGGACGCCGGTGCCGACCACGCGCTCACGCAAGGAGCGCAGCGACAGCAGTTCCAGCCGGCCCGCGCGGTGGCGCTGGCCATTGACGCGCGACACCAGGGCCTCGCCCTCTACGAACATCTGCGCCTGGGTGGCGCTGTAGGTGGTTTCGCGGAAACCGGTGAGACGTTCGAACCAGTCCATGTCCGTTCAATCACAGTGCG
>Ga0307516_10001958_pt1 | contig 28195 bp, 35 predicted proteins | sample 19_EM_MG_FD_203310 | JGI IMG/M metagenome (GOLD analysis project Ga0307516, IMG submission 203310) | Populus trichocarpa ectomycorrhiza microbial communities from riparian zone in the Pacific Northwest, United States - 19_EM | ecosystem: Host-associated > Plants > Roots > Unclassified | place...
TCTGCCCCCTTGGTTCTAACCAGCCATCCAACGTCCTTTTCTTGTAGGGGATTTTCTGGATTTCCGAATAATGCCCATCCCAGTATACCTAGCTCGCTCACGACATTAGCCCTGACAGGGGATCCATGGGAATTAGGGCCAGCTGCTCGCAAGAGATAATTCGCCGCGCCCTGAGGAGGGAGGATGAGCTTCATTGCAACCCAAGCCGGACGTTCCTCAGCAGGCAAAGTATCAAGAAACGGCAGGATAGCTTCCTTGTAGATGTTATTGCCACCTCCCTCCCGTTGGGGCTTGAGGACGAGTGAATTTGCGAGTTCCCTGGCTCTCCTAACTCCGAAGTTCTCGTTATCCGTGGCGCTGTTATGATCTTCGGGTATCGGACCACCCTCGCCAACATCCAACGACCACATTTCCATAAAGCTCTCGCGTACCTCTTGAACGGCTTCCCCGCTAAAGATGTCTTTACCCCACTTTTTCTCGTTACGCAGGAAGTGTTCCAAAACTCCAGGTTGCGTAAGTACCTCTTGCACCTTCTTTCCACCTGCAAGTTGAAGGGCAATAGAAGGACATTTGATAGCTTTGGACCGCTCGAGCAGAATGCGAGTCGCATAGTGGGCAGGGGTGGGATATTCCTCGGGAACATAGCCTGAGCGAAAATACACAGTAGAAATTTCAACGAACCCCGCGGGATACACGTCGGGAGAACATGAGATACGCAAAACCCGAGTGTTGGGATCAACCGTAGCGGTATGGATGAGCTCGTCGTGTGTCTGACGGATCGAGTGTATCGAATAGCTGCAAGACCAGCGAGTCAGATCCATCCAAATGCCGAGAAGATACAGAGACAAACGTCTCCAATAGATTGTATTCGATTGGTCGTTGATCAAAGATGTTGCGCTCGCCTGGCTGGGTAACGAAAAGGATATATGCCCTTGACGAGAATCAGATTCCGTTAATCGCCTGGTATGACGAGTTTTACCCTTCATTATTGTACGCCTTATGAGCGACAGCTAGCCCTTCAGCGAGACCAGATAGAGCGTGGTTGGGAGGGAAATTTTCAGCGCACAGGTGTCGTGAGGTATTGTAATACGCAGTCGATGCATAAAGATAGCTGGCAAGTTATTACTTGCCAAGAAAGAACGACTAAGGACATCCACAACATACCGGTGAAGTGCTGAGACACGTTCCGTAAGTGCGCCAAAGGAAACCGATATCGTATTGAATTCTACTTGTTTTAATTTAGGTAGTTCTCCAGGGGGCATATGAAGCAAATAATCGTTTCGGAATATTCCTAGTTGAAGAGGCTACATGAGACGACGTCAGAATAAAATCGCATCAGCTCGCATCAGGCGCACCTGTACTATTCCCTCGTGTCTGAGCTGTTTCCAGCCCTTCCAGAGTTGCCCAATAAAATCGTCAACCCTTCCTACCCCCTGTTCTGCGCCCATGACGCGGTCTAAGAATTCGACGTCCTGAGCGACTCTAGCATATAATACGTGGTAAATGGGCTGAAGACGCCGCGCTAGCTGGAAGAGATGGCGAGGGAACAACGATGGAAATAAGGAAATTGGCGCATGGGTCGCATGAGACGGAATTAACGACACTTGTTGAGTGGATGGTAGATATAACAAGCCAGTAGCCAATGCGTTCGAGGCCGCCTGAAGAGTGAGGTCGTCGAGTTGGGCTTTGGACAAGGTCGGAGGCCAATCAGATAAAGCTGCCATACGACGATAGTCCTTCGACTCTGAATGCTAAACACCAAGCTTTCAAGGTCGAGGGTGAGGCTTATCTTGAGGGCTTATAAGTTAAGAGCATCCGAGGGTTGAGTCAGCGTGTCCCGATTGCGTGATAAGAGGCTGAGTTAAAACTGATAAGTACTCCCCGTCTACTGGTGGAAAATGAGATAAATATCTATTCAGCATCAAAGACACTCCCGAGTCTATCGTCTAAACCCCATCGTGTTGCGCAATGCAGACGACATGCTCTTTCACCTTCACTCAAAATACCAAAACATTCCGGAGGCTCAAGAATGTCCGCACCCGTCGTTTGATAATACCGAACGATATCCCGAACGATCCGGTGACTGCCCTGGCCCACGATGGTGCGTAACAATTTACTCGCCCGTTCATCGCTCCAGCCCTCCTCATCGCGCAACCAAATGTTGGCAGCGACATGATGCAACGCCATCAGTCGCACAAAGCCTTGCGTATCTTCTTTCAATATTGATCGAAGGTATGCACCAATCATCTGGGGATCTCGTTCAATTGGCCATAGATATTCTCCAATATCGGCACATATGACTTGGTCCACTGGAGTACGGATGGTCTTCACAACGTGGCCAAAATCATTCCATAGGTGTTTGCGATAATCAATCGCATACCGCATCGACGTCGGCGGCAGGAGGAGGCGAGCAAACAGGGCATGCGAGAAAGATACAGCATCATACAGTGACACAAAGTCGGTGTAGTATTGAAAGAAGGGGGTTTGGCCAAGGAACGTCGCTGCCACCTTTTCGAGGTCACCGGTGCTCGCTGCACAGACGACAGGGTCAGAAGCAGAAGATCCACGTATCGCGGAGACGGTGTGGGGTTTCAAGATATCATCCATGAGTTGTCCCACAATATGATCGCGAAATACCTCGTTAGTGGAGTCTGCATGGAGTTGGCCATGTTCTAACATGAAAACCTTCATACATCCAAACGTAGCTTCCTCCCGGGATAATAAAAAATCGGTTAATGAGAAGTGACCCAATATAGCCTGGGTGACGTTAGTCAATAACAGGGAGGCACGCGCTATATCGATCTCGGTTGCATCCCACGATGCTGGGAGGGATTTGAATACGTCAGAGCTCCCAGATCGAAGGAGATGGTCAATGGGTGTCAGGGTCCACGCTCGTGGCAATGGCAGGCCGAATCTTTGGAGAGAGGCCCTCGGAGGGAGGCGCAGAGTGGTCGCGAGTAAAAGGGATCGGGGCGTTGGTGGATAAGGTCCAACATAGATATCCCTGGGTCCAAGAGTGTGTTCCAAGAATGGGGTTATTGTTGACATATGAATAGCAGAGGGGAGCTGAATGCTCAGAGAGGCAATCCAACCCGGGGTCAACAAATCAAAAATTTCTCCTAGGACTTGGTATGCATATTCGTCATCCCCAGGAAGTAGTCTCGTGAGTATAGAGAGGGCCTGAGCCGCCCAAAGTGCTTTGGAGGTATCTAGAAGTCTTTTCGATAGACGCAGGAACGTGGAAAGAAGAAGCGAGAGTGACCGCAGATACACATATGCCTGAGCTACACCCGTAGTTGGGGAAAGCAATGACCAGACAGGGTGAACAAGAATCTTGGCGCACAAGTTCGCAATCTCTGACACGGGTAGGGGGAAAGGGGGAGAGACAGGAGAAGCGTCTGAAGGGGGAGGAAGACAGGCTAGCCAGAGACGCATTGCGGTGGAGAGGGTTGTCGCATGTCTGGCCAAAGATTGGAGATGAGGTAAATGAGAACGTGAAAGGGGGTTTACGGAGAGGTCCAGAAGATCATGTTTGATGGCGTCTAGACAGTTTGCAACGACCACCTTCTCATTGCCATCTTCGAACCCAGGCCGTGAGACTTCAATACACTCCATCCTTTCCTCCGAGCCACCTCGGATACCATTTATCCTTGCGCCTTCCAGCCATGCGGCGTTAACTTTCCAGGTACCAGTCCATGTATCCCAATCGCCTTCCTTTGTCCCCAGCCGATCAATGAGATTGTTGATCTCCCCATTCCATCCCCAACCAGTGATCTGACTCCATAATATCTCATGCCCAGGTGTCGTCTGATGTGGATCAACTGCGCAGACAGTCCAAGACTCCAACAAGTCCGTCCATGCGACCATCAGTTTACGAGATTTGCAGGTGTCCGAGAGAATATACTGCCCGAGCTGTGTGAACTCCGTCATCGCGATACTTGCTATGTGCGCATAAAGCCCATAAGTTGCAAGTACTTTATAGAATCGAAGTGTTGATGTGAGGAGAGAGGTCGCGAGTGAAGCTGGGTACATCGACGCTGGAGGCAGAATTGCAACGAATCGAAGGTTCGCATCTGCAGCTTCTCTCAGAGCCAATGCATTAATCCTGGATGCGCTGGCGAGTACAGCCAGAAGGTCCAGAGCAAGCGGGTCAGGGATAGAGGGGCTATCCGGACTAGAAGAAGGTAGGAGAAAAGTCCTGACCACAGTGTCCACAAGCCGAGGGGTCGTCGCTATTACTGCAGCAAATTCATTGCCTTGCTGAGCCAACTGTTTAAGGATTCCTAGGAGCTGTGTTTTGCTTTCCTGGACAATCTGCCCTTGCGAAAGCAACGCAGTGGCCTGAGGCAAGAAGAATTCGAGCCGCAGAGAGTTCAGAGTAGCGTCATTGGGGACTTCTAATTCCACTCCATGAATGCTTGAGATCTCCTCGTCCCACCCTACGACGCATTGCCAGATGACTTCAATAGCGCGTGCTCCAACGCTTCCGCGCTCGGACATGGCCTCTATCCCGGCAGCCACGATTCGTTTTCGCAATTCTTCTTCTTTTCCCACCAGATCACCCATTCCTTCCAGATCGCCCCTCAACATCTTTGAGACCCTTTGTGCAATGCGAGCTAGGACGGCCAACATAGTTGCCCTTTGCGCAGGCACGGTAGAACGAGAAAGTAGAAAAATATCATCCAGAGTATATCCTGCGTGTGCGCCCTCTGCATGATGATGGAGGCCGAGATGGGTGGGGAGGGATGATGAGAGAGAAGGTGAGATTGGCTTCCCAGAAAGGTCAAACCGGAGGGATGAGGTGACATCGGTATCGGAGGGCAAGGCGGATTGACCCATCCAAGCAAGGTCAGGATTATCTTGGGGTGCGTCTGGGAAGAACCGACGGCGTATGTATTCTGCGCTACCTTCCGCAGGTTCAGATTCCTGCGTTGGCTGAGGTGGGAGAGGATCTGGGAGTTTTTTGCCAGTCCATTTGCTAAGAGATATTTCCGAACCATCATGCATTGGTACGGGGAGAGCCAATGCCTTTTTCTTGGGTGAGGGAGGAGCAGAGTCGTAAACGTGGACGTCTTGTGGGGACAGTTCTGCAAATCGGAGGCGACGATCCGCGCGACTCGACGACCGTGAACTGTCAGAAGAAAGGGCAGGAGGTGGAGAAGACCCTACGATACAATCAATGAACATGGATCGGGTCAACACAAAGAAGTTAAAACTAACGCCTCGATTCACCATTTGAACGTTCCGGAGATGTAATTGGGACTAGTTGGCAAATCAGGGAAACAGCATCAAAAAGAGCAGCGTGTTGGTCCAACCTTCGTCAAGTAAGTCTACCCCTTCGAATGAAGCTCCTTTTCTTGCCAATCTAGCGCGCCTCAACACGTCCCCGACATGAGATCCGAAACGCTCGATGATCTCCTGCTTTTCTCGTTCCCGTTCTTCTTCCGTCATGTTCTGGACACGTTCTTCGTTTTCCCGGCTTATTTGATCCCGCCAGTCACCGTCCACCACCACCTTCGGCACCTTCTGGCTGGTGACTAATTGGGGGACATCTTTTGGCCTCGCGTTATCTGTTTTCCGGACTGCCTCCCGATTGCGAGCAAAGGCGCTCTTTGAACGATGGTGAACGGCTGGGAAGCCACTATTCCGAGCCCCGAAGCGTTGGAGAACAGGGCTAGAAGGAGCCGTCGATTTGCGTTCTATTACTGAGCCTATTAGCGCCGGGTTATTGCTTGCCATGATGTGTTGGTCGTCGGCGAGGATGGTGGAATGTCCATCTAGCACTGGATTTGGACTTCGGTGCTCCGGCAGAAAAAATCTCCGTCGACGGCTGGTATTACGCAATCAATATGTTCCAGAGGTCTCCGTCTCTTAGCGTTACTCTGAACGGCTCATAATTTATTAGAGGAAGAGAAACGAGCTCGGTTATCGGACAGTATTCTCATTGGCATTCTACAGCTTCCCTTGAATCTCCTCGAGCACTTTCTGCAACTCGGTTCTATCAATCGGCTTTGCGGGCCATCCCACCACAAGTCCTTCCTCGTCCGATGCAGAGGGTTTGGGAATAACGTGAAAATGGACATGATCAACTTCCTATCAAAAATTGGAGTTCAATTTGAGACCCAAGTCACTAGATCGCGGTACCTGGTGAGCAATTCGACCGTTGTTCTGAAGTATGTTGTAATTCTCGACTCCTTGCGCAATCGCGATCTTCTTTGCGATAGGCATTGCATCTGCAAGGTATTCGTCGGGTAGTTCATGCATCTTCGGGGCATGATCTAATAATCGTTTATGATGAGTATCTGCAGTCTTTGGAAGAGCGGAACGAGGGCACGTTTAGGAACGACGAGGGCATGCCCTCTCGACAACGGGCCGATATCGAGGAACGCATACCTATCCAAAGACATCAGTTCCTTGTGTTTTAAATTCAAGCCATCACGAACGAGAGGTCTGTCTCGAGTAGCTTAAAGCTAGGGATGTCACCTGCATGGATGAATAGGACAAAGTCATCGAGGCATATTCGGTAGCGTACCCTTTACGATCTTGCAGAAGATACAATTTGCAAGGGTCCTAGGGACGCGATTTCAATCACAGAAGGACAGTCGTGCTCGGACTTGATTTACTTTGCTGCCATGATATCGATCAAGAACCAGTGTGTTCAAACTCAGACAGTGAGATGGCCGCGGAGACAAAACGAAACGCATTCCCTCCTCCATTTATTCGCAGGAACCACTATCCAGGATGGCATCTCTGTTGCAAAGAGCCCATGTGGCCAATCCAGGCTTTCAAAACATCCCAGTCATGTGTGTTTCCAACAAAATTGAAATTACCACCTATGACGTTTCGCTACTCAGTGATCTACTGAACGCATCGAGTACCGATCCCGAGGAACGGAATGCCCTGGTTGAGGAAATACGCAATGCATGCATCAACGTTGGCTTTTTCTATGGTGCGTGCAGTGCCGCTCGCAATTGAACACCAGGTTCTCACCCCCACTCAGTCAAGAACCATGGCATCGGAGACAATATCATTCAAGACGCGCTTGAAACGGCCAAAGAATATTTCTCGCTTCCCCTAGACTCCAAAATGGAGGTTAATATTGAACATGATGGCGAATGCAGTGCATGCACGCTTACCGCTCAGATGCATAGCTCGAGAACCGAAAGACTCCCAACTTTAAAGGATACCAGGCGGTCCTGAGTGGCAACGTCAATCCAGAAAATGCGGGGGATCTTCAAGAAGGTTTTGAGCTTGGCTGGGAAGATTGGGACAACGGTCAAGAGCCTCCCAAGGACAATGCTGCGGGAGTCATGGCCGGCGCCAACGTTTGGCCTTCCCAAATCCCTGATTTTCGCATCAAAGTCTTAAACTACTAGTACGTCTGTCTCTGATATAGGACGAATGAACAGGGTGCGACTGAAGTGCAGCCACGCCGCAGTCAACCTTGGGCGGTCTTTGTTCCCCTTATTCGCGCTTGCTCTGAACCTCCCAGAGAATTTCTTTGATGATAAAGTCAGTCCATTTGCGTATTTTCATTTCCTACTTTTAAAAAAAAAACATCTGTCAGACCGTGCACTCGGCAGCACTTATGAAGCTATTGCATTATCCTCCCCAGACTGGCGACGTAGATGACCGTATCGTCGGCATCGGCGCACACACAGAGTAAGACCTTCATCTGTTTTCTGAACAAACCTGATCGTCAAATTAGTTGGGAGGTGAGAAGCGTCAGGTTGTCTTGATGCCAGTATATAATCGAAGGCTGGGAACCTCAGTGCTTCACAATTCTATGGCAGCAACCCGGGATTCAAGCATTGCAGATTAGGAATTTCGAAACCCAATGGATAGACGCACCTTCCATTCCGGGTACTTTTGTCATCAAGTACAGCGATGAGGCATTTTCTGTGTAATCTGTACACTGACTTGTCTAATTTTCAGCCTCGGCGATCAGTTTGCAAGATGGACCAGTAGGTTTCCATGTCAATGCTCGTTACATTGGTTCAAATAATATCATTTAGATGATATCTTCAAATCCACTTTTCATCGAGCTGTTAATTCGAATCCAGTGGACCGGTATGCGATCCCACTATTTTTCGGTACCGACTACAACGTCAAACTCGAGGTGGGATTTTGAACTCATTCAAGGGAACACTCAGACTGAAATGTGTACAGCCCATTCCAGGTTGTGTTTCGCCTGAGCGCCCGTACCGGTATGAAATCGTGACTGCAGGAGAATACGTCAAATCACGTCTTGAGGCTACATATAAGCACAAATACTAAACGGACACAGTACCTCTAGAGCGGCTATACCAACCCTTGAGGAACTACTACATCGCTTAACTATCGCACATTAAACATTTGCACGATGGTGTCACTGGCCGGAGCATCCTTATCTCGCCTGACTGAATAATGAATCTCTATGCCCAGCTCCCTCGAGTTGTCCTCGCTTTTCCGGCAATAGAATGAGCCAAATACGATTGACCCTGGAAAACGAATGCTTTAGTTAAATCTGAATACAATGTGCTAAATTCACTTACCATCAGAGACATCGATAGGTTCGCGCAAGAGGAACAATGTGTGTTTCCAATGTGTTGGTACGCTTTTGGGTCCTGTGCTGAAACTCGTGACAGAGTTGCGGTGAGCACCCGTGCTTCTTCGTCGTTGAGGTGCACGCTTTCCTCCCACTGGCCATAGCTCAGCCAGGACAACGTCGCCTTCCTTGACAAGTTTCACCTCCCGGTCAAGTGAAACTGGATGGCCGGTTGGATTGAAGAAGGTGTCGAAATAGAGTACGAAGGCGTTGACCTTTGACCGTCTCTCGGCAGTTGAGACCAGTGTAAAGGACGACGAGAAGTCCAACTGGCGCGGCGTAATTTCGCCAAGGACAAGATCCTGCAGCAAGCCGATTAGTCCAAGTGTTTAAACTGGACTGAAGCCCAGCTTTGGCTACCTTTATCACGTACGGCTCACTAAGCATGGAATGCGGTCCGACCACATCAATAATGGCATCGTCATAAAGATCCGTCGCCATTGCAGATAAATCAAAACCTGGCCTGTGAGTCAGAAATCGAGCAGATACATCCTGGCAGTGACATTCACCATAAACATCACTCCAGAATCCAATACGATCCTTGAAGATTTCCGAAGCATCGCAAAGACCGAGCATTATACGACACTGGCTGGGCGCCATGACCCCGTTTGGACGCAGGAACCGGTCTCTGGCATGGAGTACGGAATCGAGCATGGACTCGTATAGCAAAGCGTATCCCATCCACTCGGAAACGATAATGTCGACCTGTTGGATGTCATCGGGCAAAGTGATCTCCTCCACCTTTCCCCGAATAACGGTGATGATATCCTGGAAACCGTTGGCTTCCACTATACGCTCAGCCTTTTCCGCAATGTCACTGGCGTCCACTGCGATCACTCGCTTTGCTCCACTCCTGGCGGCAAACAAGGAGAGAATACCAGTTCCACAGCCCACGTCGAGAACGACCGCGTCGTTGAAAAGTGCAGGATTCGTTAGGATAAAATGAGCATAAGTAGAAGTTCGGACTTTATCGTTGATCATGATAGCATGTATATCTGGGACGAAAGTCTCTATCAGTCGATCGAGAAGAACCACAGAATAACGAACCGTTCTCAGCGTAACTTTTGAAGTAATGTGTGTCATCATCCCTAACGGAGGAAGCTTGGCTGGCTGCAGATTCGGACGGCACGTCGCCTAGCAAGTCCATTTTCTGGGTAACGAGCGCCCGGTAATCGACGAAATCCTGCTTCGTTCTAGCAAGTTTCCGTTCTAACGTCCGAATCCGCCTGAGAGGGTCTACTCCCCAAGAGTCTTCCTCGTCCGAATCCGACCAGTCGTCAGGTGAAACCTCTGATAGATGAAGCTGGATGAACATGGAACATCTTAGGTTTCACTTACGAAGCAATGCGTCGTCCTCGAGAGCCGGAAGGAGGTATTCTTCCGACCCAAATAAAGCTTCACTGCCGGTCAAGGCCGAAAGGGCTTCGGGCGACGGTTCCTAGCGAACATTTATTCAAACATATCAGAGTGGACGGACGAGTGCCACGTACCGTTTTCCGAATATAATTGATCAAGCGAATCCGTCCATGAAAATCAAGCGCTGCAATTTGACAAGTATTAGATCTCGTTGCATGTAAATCAAAACCCCTCCCTGTACTGACCGAGTCTCGAGCAAGTCTCGTTAAGATCGAAGCCATGAGTCTCTTTGTCGTATTTCAAAACATCCTCGACCGATGAGAGGACTTTTTCGCCAAAGAGTGACTTGCACGATCGTTGTATCAGTGAATCGGAAACCCAATCGTCCCAATTCTGGTCATCGTAGTCCGAACCTGATGTTGCCCTATCGCTGTCGTCGCCTTCTTGGCTCTCGAAGTTAGCCGGGGGTGGTAGGCGGAGACTCATTGGGTGTGTGAATCAGAACAGATTGTCTGTTGATGGTGTGATCAGCATCTAATCGCTTATCAAGACCAAAATGCTATCCCGTTGATAAAGCCCTCCTAAAGAGACTACACCACGCTCTGGCGATCCTGCAATTTCTATGCATGTGAACTCTCAACAGAAACTTAAAAATCCAAGCCAGAGGGTGCAAGTTGCAATAAAAGATGTCTTGTGGATGCACCTTTAGGCAGTTCAGCCTCGTAGCAGTTTTGATGGAATTGCCGCTTCACAGGGCACAGATGTCCTGAGCAAAGGATGCCAGCCCATCCACAGCGATGCGGTTGGTGATGCGTCAATTCGTGATCAAGTCGGATAACGTTCCCTGTGGCGGTTGCTCGGCGATCGGTGGTTACATAACCGACTCCATCTTCAGTGCAACCTCCAGGACGGAGCTTAGCGAACCCAAAGCCCTCGCTCACTCATTATGCCCAAGGTCAGCTTTCCAACAAATCTCTGTAGGAAATTCCACTCAAAATACACTTTCGGACTTGCATAGAATAAAGGAAAGGTGTGCAGTTTCGTACATCTATCTTACAAATGAGGCTGATCTTCTTCATCAGGGAGGAAAAAATAGGAGACGTGGAAAGAACGAAAACGACGACGATAAGCGAGAACTGGTATTTAGGGAGGATGGACAAGAGTATGCGCAAGTCACAAAAATGCTGGGCAACGGGCGTTTAGAGGCGCAGTGCTTTGATGGCGAGAAACGGTTAGCCCACATCCGGGGCAAAATGAGGAAAAAAGTGTGTTCTACCGGACGATTGTATATCGATCTTTTTTCATTCGTGGCCGGTAGGTGTGGATCAACCAAGGAGATATCATCCTTCTTTCTTTGCGAGATTTCCAAGATGATAAAGCGGATGTCATCGTCAAATACACAGCCGACGAGGCACGGAATTGTGAGTCACTTTTCATTCTCCCCGTGAGGCTAAATTTATGCCACACTTAGTGAAAGCGTATGGAGAGCTACCGGACCACGCCAAAATCAACGAGACCGATACCTTCGGCGAGGAAGATGGAGAGTGTACATTCGAATTCGGGGATGAAGGAGAAGTGGATATCGATGATATCTAATGACATGTTGCTTATGGATATGGTGAGGCATCGTGAATTTCTCTGCTAGCTTTCGCTTTTTCTTATGAGCTTGGTCGGTTTCTCTTAGAATATATTTCGTGCTTACTCATTTCATTTAGTACGAAATGACCATGTACTGGATCCGATTGCTATCGATTGTTTTTCTTCCTTTCTGCTTCAAGCTTGAAGCTTCTATTTCAAATAATCTAAGCGAGATATGCGTCCCTGGAATTACCAAGCACGATCATCAGGGTAAGCAAAAATTTGGAAGTGCTACATAAAATCCTCTTCCAATTCTCTTCCTGTCTTTCGCGGGACATCCTCGTCCTCTTCAACGTTGAACAACGAGTCGTACGAGCGAGCAGCCTTTTCGGCCTCCCGTTGACGAGCCAGCTCGGCATCCGCCTTTTTCTACATCGCCAGTAAGGTCTGAGAGATACCGAGGGATTGGGAAATTACCTTTTCTGCTACTTGTGCCCTGCGGATTGCCGACTCGGCCTTGATACGGTCGATTCTCTCCTGCTCATGATCCACATCCCTCTCAACCTTTGTCTTGTTCAGGCGATTGACTATTGGATTCTCGCGCTTGGCGACATGGACTTGGTGGGATTAATGGATGTTAACATTGAACATGACGAGCGATCCGGGGTGTATCCCTTACCGCGCTTTACCTGTGGTGTCGTGAATTCAGAAAGTGGTTGACACCATGATAGTCGTGTTACGCACTCGTTTATCATTGTGGAACGATACCTGGCCGACTGCCATGTCTCCCGTTTTCTGCCAGACGGTGATCTAGGATACATGTGATTGGAAGAGGTGGAGAAATTGCCCACTTTTAAATTTTCTCCGGGGGTATAGATGATCGTCAAATTCTCTTTCTTATTTCCTTCGATAGGCATCTTTAAATCGGGTGCACAGATTAAAAGACGGTGTCAAGAGCACCTTCAATAGAGTTCGCCTTGACGAGTTGTGCGCAATCGGTCAGCAAAGCGTCTGGTATGCTTTCCCATGTCATCGTGTCCGGCATACGGAGATAGACATGGGCCGAGGAGAGCTTGTCGACGTGAAACCAGATGTCTTGTGGCCAAGCGTATTTGATGAGTTCTTCATCTACAGTCGCGGTTGGATATGGAATGGGTCGGCGATTGGGGGGTGCACTGACTTTCTACCTTGTCCCGGCCCATGTAGACAGTGGCAGACGGCTCTACAGCTGGTGCATTTCTTGAGAACCGGTCAGCAGGACATGCTCAGATGGGGTCACCATTGGAAGTGAAGAACAGCACCATCCTTTGAGGAAGAGGCAATATCGGTCGTGGGAACTTTTCACTTTCCTCCTCTTCCACTTGCTCGATTTCTTTATTTTACAGTATGTGCGAAACTCCCTCTGTTACAATAAACTGAACTCCACCACAGTCGCCATCTCGAACGTGTCAAGATGCATCCTATGCCCAATCGGTTAGGACTTGGTCTGCGTCCACCTTTGCCGTCTTACGGCCAGGGTCCCTCAATCTCGGCTCTCGCACAGCAGCAGCAAATGCAGTTCGTACCCCCTCAAGTTCAGAAGCAGACCACCCTATTTGTCGGTTCAATATCGGGTGGCATCACCGATTCATTCTTGAACCAGATCCTGACGGTAACCCATCATTGCTCTCCCTCCCAGTGCTGGCTCTGAAAGACCCTACCAGGCATGCGGTCCCATCAAGTCTTTCAAACGTCTGATTACACCCGCCAACAAACCCCAAGGTTTCGGATTTGCCGAATTTGAAGAACCAGACGGGGCGTTGCGAGCGATTGAGCTTATACACGGCATAGAACTCCCTGCTTTGGAGGATGGATGTGCAAATAAGAAGCTGCTGGTGCGTAAATCTAGTCTTGTGAGCTCATTACAAACCTACGTCGTTTTTCTTTTTCCCCCATAGATAAAGGCTGATGAGAAGACGCGTGCTTTCCTCGACGCTTACAAGTCACAACGAATGGTCACTGATGTTGGTGACTTCTCATTCATCGGTTTCGTGACTCATTTTCTTATCGACAGGCTGATGAGGCACAAAGACAACAATCCAAGGCCAAGTTGGACCAGCTCGTGGCGGACATCTATCGTGTCTCACAAGATGCCGCGAACAACGGACTGCTGGACAAGGAGAAATATGTGATACCACCTCATCTCCATGATCTCCAGGAGGCCGATCTCCCCGAGACCCAGCGTGGTCTCGTTATCTCAGAAATCGCTCAATTCCGCGAGCGTGCCGCCAAACGAGAACGAGAGAAGCAACGCGATGCCCGCGAGAGTGTCCCTGTACTTGGTGCCCCTAGTGGGCCAAAGGTTCGAGAATGGGGAAAGCCTCAACAGCCACAAGGGCAGTCTCAACAGACTTCAACCTCTGCGCAGTTCAACAGACAGCAGGGGTATGGGAAAGGAACGCAAGGGTACAGTAAGCCTGTTGGTTTTGTGAAAGCAGAAGAAGCCGGTTCTGTCGATGGTGGCCCAAGATCAACGGCTGGCAGACCTATCAGGACTGATGAGGAACTTGAAGAGGAGAGGAAGGAGACGAGGCGCCGAGATGAAGAAGTATCTTTTAAAGATGTGAGTAAAAGTCAAGGTCCGGAAGTTTATCATTTTCTGACTGTTTTCAAGCGCGAGCGTCGATACGAGCCCAGAGAAAGGACACGGATTCAAGCGCTTGAGCGTGCTATCGAACGTGAACGATTGACGAGAGAGCAGGAGGAACGCCAAGCGGTTGAAATGCGTTCGCGACTGGACATTTGGGATGACGACGAAAGTGATGAACCGTTTTATGTTGATCGGTATGTTGTCTGACAAACGGTTCAAAATTGACTCCCTAATTTGTTCTATATTATCAGTGCACGTTGGCGTAGTTTACGCACAAGACGGCTTCAAGCGGAGGAAGACGCAGATGCCAAGTCGCGGCGTTTCGAGGAGCAAGAGGCCGAGAATTTGCGTCGGGAATCGGAGGATTTCCTGGCTCGGCAGATGGACGAAATGCAGGCGCTGGCCGAGGAACAACGGAAAGCTGGCTTGTTAATTGAGGATGGCGCCCCCGTCAGGCTTCATGTTTCCATGGCTGTGGCGCCTTCCAAGGAAGCCACCAAGGAGAAGGCCACTGTATTCGGTCAAGAGGAAGAGGAAGAGGATGCCATCAAGAAAAGAAAGGCTCCTCTTGTTAAACTCGATTTCAGCGTCGCTGAGACTGGGGAGCAAACGAGGGAGAGACTGGAAAGGATCAGATTATCGGTGCCGCACGACAAAGAAACGTTGTTCAAGGCGAAAGTTCGATGGGATGGCCTATCTGATGTAGGTTGTTCGCCGCTGTCTTTCTCGCATGCATTTAACTCTACTTTTCAGAGTATCATCGACCGGAAATTCGAACCGCTTGTGAAGCGGCAAATGATAAAGTATCTCGGCGAGTTGGAGGATGACGATCTGATCATGTTTGTGCTTGAGCATCTGAAGGACCACAAGACTCCGCAGAAATTGGTTGAAGGGCTGGAGCCGGTGCGCAGCCCTATGAGTGCTTTAAAAGTTGATTCAACTGACAGTTTTTTTGGGATGTCAGGTACTGGAGGAAGAAGCCATGGAATTCACGCTGAGTATCTGGCGCCAAGTCATTTTCGAGAGCATGGCATACAATGAAGGACTTTTGACGGACAGGATGCTGGCTGACTGATCAGAGTTGGGAGAGTGGTTAATGATATTTGGGATTATTTAAGGGGGCAGGTGCGTTATGAGCATTGGGAGTTCATTCTGCTGAGGTAGGCATACCGCTTCCGTGGAGTGTAGTAATATGGCGGGTTTTAGGAGGCTGATGGTGGCTAGTTTGAGAGCGAGATGCGTCATCGTTGAGGAAAGAAGTGACGTGAGTTCACCATTCGATCCATGCCGAAATTCAATGATTTGCGCTCTTTCTTTCATGCCGAGTTGTGGGGTCTGATCTGGACATGCCCCGATGAGTTTTTTCTCGCTATGTATTGATGCACCGACCTGGTAGCCTCCGCCATATGGTGCTCATTGAATAGTGAAACGATGATGGGACGTGGACGCGTACAACCCCACGGGGTGGACCGTTTTTCGTACAACTTCTAGTGTGAAATCCGGCTGTTGCACCCCGAGTGTTGCCTTAATCAGAATGCCAAATACTATTCTAGTACACACACACGCGGTCATGACCTTGATCCATGCTTGCCGTTGTTGGGGATATAAAGGAGCCTGTTGGTGCCTCTTCTTTTCAGCTCGTTTTGAATCGCGCTGGCATGCTTGCGATATTCCTTACAGTTGCTGGCTTCCTCTATGGGGCTCTTTCTCAGGCGACCGGTGCTCCAACGATCACCATCCAGACCTCAACACCCACTCCAACAGCTCCCGTAGGCAATACTGTTCCATCCCAAGCCGCTCTTCCCCCCAAACAAGCTTGGTGTCCCTCTGAAATATTCTGCGCGGGATCGGTCAGTAGTTCCGTCCCGCGTTTCTGTTCTTCAGTCGAGTCAACTACTATGTAGCTGCTTCAAACTGTCGGCGTCGCCAACCTTTACTCGGACGACAAGACGTTTGTTGACAAGGTAATGCTCCGAGGCTCTCCCCTTTTTTGATTGCCTGACCCGTATCCGTCGTAGCCTACCAGTGAAGGGGCCCAACTCGTTCTAGCCAATTTCAACAATATCACGTCTTCGGGAACTGCTACCTACGGTCAGATTGCCAACTTTGTGGCCAACGACTTCAAAGGCGAAGGTCTTGAGCTGGAAGCTCTCGCGCTCGCCAACTTCAAGGCAAACCCGTCCTTTTTGAACAATGTCTCCCAACCGATTGTAAAAGCATTCGCTCAAACCGTTCACGGATACTGGACCCAGCTCATTCGGGCAACCAACTCTTCCGTCCTTTGTCCACAAGGATCCACCGGTTGTGAGAGCAGTCTGATTCCCTTGAATCACACCTTCGTAGTCCCTGGTAAGTTACTCCTTTCCAGCTTTTACATAAGATCCGACTCACAAGCAAATCCAAGGTGGCCGTTTTAGAGAACAGTATTACTGGGATAGTTTTTGGATCATGGAAGGCCTGATTCAGTCAGAACTCTACGATATTGCGGCCGATACTCTGCAAAACTTTATGGATGAGCTCGAAAAGTATGGCTTCATTCCGAATGGGGGAAGAATCTACTGTACGGCGCTCCCTCCCCTGTTCGCGCATCTTTCGAGCCTCATCAACTCCAACCAGACTTGAATCGATCACAACCTCCTGTCTTCATCCATGTGCGTCAGCATATAGTTAATCAATATGACACGAACCATGCTCACTTTGGAATCGCAGATGCTGTCCACATATGTGACGGCCACAGGTAACAAAACCATCCTCGAAAGAGCCCTGCCTCTAGCAGAGGTAAGTTCGCGCATATATGTAACGCCACAATTCTGGCATAACGATATCATTATAGAGGGAGCTCAAATGGTGGGCTGATAATCGCAGCGTCAATGTCACAAGCTCTTATTCGAAGCAAACCCATACAATGTACCATTACTCTGTCAACAATACCGCCCCTCGTCCAGAGTCTTATCGCACAGGTCTGCTCATGCGTCTTTATTGACTTGTATTATTCTCAAGCCCCCTCAGATTACCTGACTGCAAATGTCCCTGCGACTTTGAATGATACTCAACGGGCTGACCTCTATGCTGAGCTAGCCAGCGGCGCGGAAAGCGGTGTGTCTCATTATATTCAAACAATGTTGCACCCATTGAGGATGCCGCGCTATAGGATGGGATTACAGTACTCGATGGCTTGCCGAACCTTCTACTATCAGCAGTCAGGGTCTTCGCAGTTTGAATGTCAGGAAAACAATTCCAGTTGATCTTAACAGCCTTCTGTGTGAGTTGAATTCGTTCAGTCCCCGCGACAGCACCTCATGAATGCCCTACCCTCAGACAAGAACCACATCATCATGGCTAGCTTCTATAGCTCCACAGATGCCTCTGCTGCGAAGCATACTGCAGCTGCGGCCGCTCTCAAGGCTGGAATCCTTGATCTGTTTTGGGATTCTTCAAAGGTGTGTCATTTTGTACAGAGTCACCTCGAGGATACTCGTTTACCTGACTGACAGCTTGCCTTTTACGACTATAATCTCGTCACTAACGCAAGGAATACGGGCTTCAGTGCTGCAACATTCTATCCGCTTTGGAACGGCATTGTTCCCGATGACATCCTCGCCAGTCAAGAGAAAGCTTTTGGTCTCTTCTCTTCGCTCAACATGGTCTTGAACCGCTACAACGGCACTTTTCCTGTCACATTCGTCGACTCCGGGCTTCAATGGTGAGTATTATATCTCTAGTCGCCTTTGATTTCTTTCCAATAGTTTTCTGCAGGGACGCTCCCAACACTTGGCCACCCCATCAATATATCGTTCTCCAAGCACTTCGGGCCTTACCCTCCAACGTTACCAGCGGTGCCCTGCCTACTCCTGGTGCCAAAAAATCGACCTTTGATCTCATCCCTGCGGGCCAGCTTGGTCTTGAAGAATCCCAGCTTCCCCAACAACCCATTAATGCCGGATCTGTTCACAACGCTACCACCACTGGCTCGGCCGCTGATATCAATACACTCAACGGAACCGTCATCAATGGTGGCAATGCAACCAGCGGTGAAGGTTGGGGAGCATTGTTGCAGCGTGAATTGGCCAACCGATACCTGACGAGCTCTTACTGCAGCTGGTATGTTCTATCCTCTCTCCAAGTAACTTTCAGAAGACATGAAATGCCCCTGTTTATAGGCTAGCTACTGGCGGCTCAATCGCAGGCCTAGTATCGAAGTTGTCACCTGCGGAGCTGAATGTGACGCAGAGTGTTAACAACACCGGAAACATGTTCGAAAAATTCTCGATCCTGGACGTCGACTCTGCTGGTCGAGGAGGTGAATATACCGTTCAGGTGAGCATTATCATCCTGGTCGCTGTGTGTGCAAGTCCCTGATATCCTCTGGTAGGCTGGTTTCGGATGGACCAATGGGGCGGTTTTATGGGTTGCGAGCCAATATGGCAGCGTTCTCAACGACCCGAAATGCCCGAACCTTTTAGATACCCAAAAAGGCACTAGCGGCAGCGGAGGAACGAATGCAGCAATGGCAACTGCGTCGAGGGCCGCGCAATGGATGCCAGTGGCCCTCGCAGGTCTTTCGATGCACATTCTTTTATGATATCCCACCATCGCCATTTTGAGTGTGTCAATATAGCATACTGGTTTCACCTGTCCTTGGATGGATCATCGATCAACCCTAGATGTCAAGCTTGAAGTTGTATGCGTCACAAGCGGACCCGTACAATACAAACTCGATTCATTAGCATACATACAAAAATCATTACTGTAGTCTAGAAGTCGTGAATGCAGGGGGGTAAAACGCTAAGAGGCACGTCAGTCTAGTGGTGCCAAATCAACATTGTCATCCACTGCTGGTAACTGACTTGACCCGTCCTGGGCAAAGAAATCACCTATCTTCAGTGCTCGGAGGTTGAACCCCTTCGAATCGGTTGGAAGTGAGGAAAATAAACATCTTGTTAACCTGGAAGTACTCACTTCTAATTGACCTTTTTCTAGCATCTCTCGATTGTTGTCTGCACTCCGCATATACTCACGCACAGGTACCATCGCGGCATTTCTACACATTTCTTTGAGATCGGAGCCGGACAATCCTTCAGAGAGCAGCGCGAGGTCTTTCATTGGGAACCCGGGCCCAAGCTTTGTGTCTTTCAACATCTAGAAAACACCCGTCAATCTCCCGACTGGTGGTCCACAGGGCCAAAACGCACAAGGGTGAGAATCTTCAACCGCTGCTCGGAGTTTGGAAGTTGTATCGCAAAACGCTTGGGCATGCGGCGAAGGATGGCGGAGTCGATGTCGTTTGGGCGGTTTGTGGCGCCTAGAACGAGTATTCGGTCCGAAGACGACGTTAGGCCATCCCACAGTCTATAAAATTTAACACCGAGGTTGACAAAACCATTGAGAATAACCACGGAACGCAACTCACGTCATAAACTCCGCCTTCATCATCCCCGTCACCTCATGATCCCCCTTTGTCCTTTCCCTTAAAAAAGAATCGATCTCGTCGATGAAAATGATACTGGGCTGGGTCTTCCGCGCCAGGCTGAATAGCCCCGCGACGAGCTTGTTCGACTCCCCGTACCACTTGTTCGTCAGCACGGACGCGGCGATGTTTATGAAGGTCGCACCGGACTCTTTGGCGAGGGCTTTTGCGAGCATGGTTTTGCCGCAGCCGGGAGGACCGAAAAGCAGGACGCCTTTGGGGGCGCTGAGAAGAGATGAGGAGGACGAGAAGAGGTTGGGGTAGAGCAAGGGGTAGATGATAGATTCGCGGAGGGAGGATATGATGGGATCTAGGCCAGCGATGTCTGCACGTGAAAGGGTAACGGGATGCATGAGGTTTCCTGGATGATAAAGCTTCCAGTCGGGACACTGACCGGTGAATCGGACTTGGATGTCGTCGGGATGTATAACCTCATTCGCTACGGTTTCTGTACAAGTAGATTTAGGGTTACGTTCGTGTTGAATGTGCGATGACGACACATACTTTCATATTCATCCAGCTGGAGACTGGCATGTCCTAACCGCTTCAGCGCTTCCAGCTGCTTCGCCTTGACGTCTCCCTTCTTTTCTGGAGATGCACTATCAAGCACCCACTGATGGCCGGAGAACAAAGCGTAAATATGCAGGACAGGTACATGGGGAGAACCCATACCCGCAAGGTATAGAACAATGCTGCCTTGGAGCCGACGGTTAGCGAGGCATATGGGATGTAAAGGCAATACACACTTGAGAGGCAAGAAAGAGAGCCACTTGGAACGATTTGCTTCAGTTCAGGGTAACTATCAAACGAGCATGTGCCAGTCGGACATACCGTCGAGCATGGCTCGTTTTGTGCTGCCGTTCACCATCTCTCTGGGCAGAAGTCGCGTTTGAAAGGTCTTTAAGGGCAGTGACGGGACCTACGGATGGAACGAGAACCACAAGGTTGGGTGAACTTCAAACTTAAAGTTACGTAACTGATCATAGATGCCCTCGTTATTCAAGTACGAACTCAGTGATACCCTCGTACTCTCCTACTTATAATAGAGTTGTATATCTGATAACAAAAGAATATCTCTACATGAAGTGGTGAATGCAGTGAAATCAATAAGCGATCGTCGAGCTGGACCCGTCGGAAATCCTCTCAGTGCCAGAAAGCGGTGTGGTTTGAAATTTGGAATGTATGCCGGAGATACTATGTACAGAATCGACGCTGCAGGACCGAATGACTGCCTTCCACAAAGGCCCATAAACATGAACGCAAATGCAGTCCGATCCACGTCCGAACCAGTGCGACGGCGCAAATGTTTCAAGACCCACCATTCAAAGCGAAAATAATTTCATGGATTAAGGTAGTAGCAGGGTAACTTGATGAAATTTTATGGTCCTGGTTGCGTCGGTCCGGATTGTATTGCAACAGCACACGGGAGAAAGAATCAGGATGATCCGATCCAAGTAAAGCCAATCACTACTTAGGGGACGAGGTAGCGGATCGGGGTTGTCCAATCAACCGGGTAGCTGCGCGATCGAGCACCGAGGTGCGGAGGAGTGCAGATGGCGGAGTCTTTTGCTTCCTCCGGACTTTGTGTGGAAGGTTATTGGCAAAGCTGATACAATTATGCGTTCGCAATAGAACCGACTTCCAGGTCCAGAACGTATCGTGCAATGAGCACTTAGGAAGTATACGTCACGACAGAGTCAAGAAAGTCCTTCGATTCCCTGGTCGTCTCCGATCTTTCAATTGTCCTGGAAGGCGCCAATTAAAGGAGTTTCCCAAGGAGAGATCTAGATATATCCTCCCAGTTTCGATCACTGTCGTTCCTATTGAAGCGGATTGATTTGACCCACGCTTTATCTCCTCAGCGATAACATCGGGCGGTCTATAGATGTGTGACCTTCTCCCTGCTATCCGGGTGCCATGGATGTTGGATTTCTGTCCGGTTATTCCATGTATCCGGTGTCACAAGGACGGAGAGCGCAGTCAGTGAACTAGCAAGCAATAAGCGGTACGAGGAGTACACGGGGTACCTGCGTGTCGAGAACCACACAAATCAGGAACAAAAGCAGTCTGAGAAAGAGACGTTGAAGGGGCCGCGCGAGAGAGAAGACATCGTGCAATTGGTGGCGGGGGGGTCATCATTTGTGGTGCTAAAGCCAGTTTTTTGAGCCAGACCGAGAGATGAGTGACATAACATGATACGGCGACAAACCAGCACGAAAGGGGGAACAGAAGATATTTGAGTAAGATTTTTAGAGTGAAGCGATGTATGGAAGTGTACAAGTCCGATTTCCAGGAGATGCTGAGCAGAATGGAAAATATTCAAGGAAGATTCCTGCGTAGTCATAGGCATAGCAATTCGTACCCAGTGTCCATATAAGATGAGGCAATACAGGAAAGCGATGACATCAGCACAAGAACAAAAGGGAGGTTTGTGACGTCAAGGGAGGCCCAGGGTTATCGAGGGATCTGGGCTGGGGGTTAAAGGCAAGGGTTGCTGCGTGCCACCGTTGGTAAGGGGACGGTTATCAATGGCACCGAGGGAGCCGGGATCTGACGACTCGTTGGAGAACGGCTAGATGAGAAGTAGCGGCTCAAAAAAGTCAGATGCGTGTGGCAAAGTCGGGTAACGTTGTCCCACTTCCGGAAGACATAGAGCGCAATGATGAAAGTAATGAAAATAACTGTGTCCACTTCATTAAACTGTGCCATCGGGTCCGAGGTAGGAGGAAGACGTACTGGTCGTGATCACGATATCTTCGATAACATTGCGAGGCAGGCCATTACCTGCGGAATGGTTGGCGGTATCTGGAGATAGCAACGACTTGAAATCGTTGCTGGGTGGCGTGTTTTTTGAGTGGCGAGTGTCGCTTTCGACAGGTGTAATGCCCGGGACTGCTATAGCCCCGACGAGAGGATTGATGAAAAGAAACATGTTTAAGAAGACGGAGAGGTAATGCGCCATTGAGACGGAAAGCATGGTTCTCCTAGGGGTGGCTTCAGGGAGTGGGGCGAATGAAACCGGAACATACATACCTCATAATAACATACGAAGGGAAATAAAACGAAATGAGCGATGAAAGATGTGGTGGAGGGTTTATGTATGTTGCGCGTACCCTAAATCGTCATGCTCAGCAATCTGAGCTTACTTGGCCCAAATTAACGTCAATGAGTTGCCGGGGTACAGGGAGTTAGGGTCGCCCCGAAACAATTGCCAGCCTCCAAGGAAACCAGCCTAGTCTATACAAACCCTAGTAGTTGCCAGTTGCCATAGAGCGCAGGAGATAGCTGCAGATATCCGAGTTTACGACCAGCACGGAGGATTTGCGGAGGATAGGACTGGACAAAGATAGGAACTCCGGGCACGTGCACACTGTTTCATCCGAGTCGGTGCGTTCGCGTTCGCCAAAACGCGTCGTGCGCTGAGGATACCCAGAGCGCCATCATGGATTCATATGGTATCAACAATCAAGGTCGAAACACGTATCCCTCTAGAACCACGTCCCTGCAGCTGCAACTACAAAACATATCCGCGATCTCGGCGAAGGCTTCTCATACAACTGCCACACCTGCCAACTTGAAGCTCGCGACTGCTACTGAGTCTCCAACATGAAACATGATCAAGGACATGTTGGTTACATCTTACGTAGAAGGAGCGCACTACGAGCGCTCTCGACGACACGTATGGCTACGCGAGACAGCAGATGTAAATGACTCAGTTCCCTGATCAGGAACAATGGAGTATTCGGACGCAGTTTTAAGTACAAGGTAGAACCTCTCCGACGTACGTCAGTAGATTCAAAAGTTGCCTATCAATTTACGACAGACGGCCCTAAAATTTCTACGCCGACTGAGCAAATGAATAATGTGTGGTATTGGCAACACATCTCGCGAAATGACACGTGGTGGACATCTTGTCTTGGGTTTCATCCATGTTCTGGTTTTTATCACCCGCCGCGTTTTTCATTTTCCTCACATTCGCTCTCTCTTTCAATCTTTACACGCGCTGGCTTCGCTCCCAGAATCATCATCGCCGCGCAGCTGTTCTCGCCTCCCTCCGTCTGTCCGAACCAAACCGGAAACGGCTCCTGGGTTTCTTCCATCCATACTGGTGAGTTCGACCGTCACTCATCAGGGGCCTATGGCACACTTTGATTCTAAAAAAGCTCATCCAAGTAACGCCGGAGGTGGTGGCGAACGCGTCCTCTGGACCGCCATTGCTGCCGTGCAGCGCACCGAACCTGATGTCGTCAGTGTCGTCTATAGCGGCGATGTAGATGCGTCGAAAGAAGAAATTATTGCGAAGGTTAAGGTATGACGATTCTCTCAGTTGCTAGAAGTTAGTGGCAGGTTGATGTTTTTCGTTAACAGGCACGATTCAACATCACTTTGGACCCATCCACAATTCATTTCATATTCCTCAACTCGCGGTGGCTGGTCGAGGATGCAACATGGCCGCGCTTCACCCTTCTCGGGCAAAGTCTTGGGTCGATGTTCCTTGCATGGGAAGCGATGTCCAAGCTCATTCCCGATCTCTACATTGGCAAGTCACAGTCGTCCAGATACTCTCCTGGTTACTAATTAAATTCCAGACACCATGGGTTACGCATTTACTTTCCATGTTGTCACTTACCTAGGACACATACCCGGCGGAGCTTACGTCCATTACCCAACCATCAGCACCGACATGGTCACAAGGGTTAGGGCTCGCAATTTCGCTCATAACAACTCAGGCACTGTATCTCGTTCTGCAGTCTTGAGTTGGCTGAAACTTTTGTAAGCTCTTCTCGACCTTTCTTTCTCTGCGCGAACTTTAACCTATTCTAGGTACTATCGCATCTTCATGTATTATTATTCTCGTTCTCTCGCCAACGCACGCTTTCTTATGGTCAACTCCTCGTGGACGAAGAATCATATTGACTCCTTGCTGCATTACAAGGATACACTTGTTCAGGCATTACACTTCCTGCCTCCCCTTATTTTCTTCTCGTTGTCAACCAACCTTCATCCCAATCAATTGGACGAAGCTCGCATCGTATATCCACCTTGCGATACTCGGGAAATGGCCAAATTGGCACTCCAAGGCCGGGAACATGTCATTCTCAGTATCGCACAATTTCGGTACGACCCTCTTCACCAGTGTGATATTCCTTTCGTTAATAGCGGAATACCCAGGCCAGAAAAGGATCATGCTACTCAACTGATGGCATTCCATCGGCTGCTCAAAGCCCAACCCGACTATGTTGAAAAAGGCACAGGAGTGAAACTGGTATTGTTAGGAGGCAGCCGTAATTCAGGCGATGAGGCCCGTGTTGAAGGTCTAAGACGTCTTGCGCGGGACCTCGGGATTGAGGCAGGCCCTTCCCAATTGAACTCAGAGCCTCCGTTTCTAATCGTGACATGTCCGTTAATTGCAGAATCATGTTCAATTTATTGTCAATGCGCCGTATCCAGAAATGCTCACCTGGCTCTCTCGAGCGAGTATTGGGCTCAGCACCATGGTTGACGAGCATTTCGGAATCAACGTTGTTGAACTCATGGTTTGTTTCGCCTTTGCGTGACCAGGCGCTTTTTTTTTACGAGTTTTGGTTATATCCAGGCAGCAGGTGTCATACCGGTAGCTCACGCATCAGGAGGACCCCTGAGGGACATCATCGTGCCATTCGATGGCGAGCCGACAGGTACGGACTCTTTTCGGTCGTTTCTCCTGTTATAACAAGCGCCTTGTTGTTTAGGATACCATGCCAGGACGGTGGATGAGTTTGCGGAGGCGATGCAGAAGGTTCTTTCGCTGTCTGCGGAGGAAGAATTGGCGGTGCGGACGAGAGCACGGAAGTGGGCGGTGCAGAGATTCTCAGAAGCGGAGTTTGAGAAGGCTTGGAATGAGAGCGGATGGAGGACTTTTCTATTCTGGTGATCGTCGCTTTCTTACGACACGAAATCAAATGAGACCATAGAGAGTTCCGGGATAGATTAACCAGAGTACAGTCCGAGTCGGAGTGAAATCGAATGTCGTCACATCAATTCGGCACTGTTCAAGGGGGGTATCAACTCGGAGTCGACCCTGCCTCGTTGCGGTTCACGGAAGCTATGGTTGATGAAATGAACGACCCTAACAGGTTCGCTTCGGTTCGCTTCTCGACTCGGATCATCAACTTTATTCCATATACAGGTACGGCGAGCGGCCTGAATGTGCCCAGAAGCTGGAGGATTTCAAGTTTTGCTTGACGCTCAAGTCTTTGCACCCAGAGGAACGGCGGGACGCCTGGATAACGAGAAGGGCAGAGTGTTGGGCGCATCGACGGCTAGGAAAGAGTAGCGAGGATATTTGGGAGAGTTCGTCCGCCTTCTCTTCCCTGTGTTCTCTAAGGGGGGTCATAACTTTCTTGGAAGTGTGCCTCCAAAGTCTTTCCCTAGGCCAATTACCAAGGAGGAGCTTGGAGCCCTGCCGATTAAGTGAAGATCTTTCCACGGGAATTCCTTCATGTTGGACAGCTAAACATTCCCGCCGTATTTTTACCGTGTCGTCCCCAAAACCCCACAAAGAGCTCGCAGACCGATGTGGCAGGGCCTTTACGATCAGAGAAGAACATAGTCTTATTGGGAGCCTCGATCCCAGCTCTATCCTTTGTCCACTACAAGTCGAAATCCAACTTTGTGATAACCTCGTCCCTTTTGCCCTGGAGCTCATATAGGTTATTGTATCCAGCCAAACCCAAAGTCGTATCCAGGTCTCCCAGCGTGTGTTGGAGCACCTGCTCAACACCCGGTTGGCCACCCACAGCCATGCCATACAACCACGGCCTGCCAACTACTCACCGGTGAATCCTATGACGTCTGAAAAAGATCAAAGGGTGACTCACGCAATACTCCTTGAGCGCCTAGTGCCATTGCCTTTATGATATCGCTGCCGGTCCGAATTCCAGAATCAAAGAGAATAGTCAGTTTGCCCGACGCTTGCGCCGCCTTGACCTTCTCTGAAAGCGTAATGCTGGCGAGTGCATAGATAGATGGAATCGCGCCGTCAAGTTGACGACCGCCTAGGCAAAACGTCAGAGCCGCTTTGAGTTAAGAATGATCCGTACCGTGATTCGAGACGATAATGCCATCTACACCGTAATCGAGCGCCTTTTCAGCATCCTAGGGGGGTCGGCATATTATAAGGATGTCCGTGATCAAGATGCCCCCAAAAAACACACCTGTACGCTCTGGATGCCCTTCAGGACCAAGGGTCCGTCCCACTGTTGTCTCAACCACTTGAGATCCTCCCAATCACGAAAGATGCCAGGATGGGCTTCTTTCAGCCACTCGGTTCCAAGGAAAACTTCGTCTTCCGTCTTTGCGTCACCCGACAATAAGAGCCTGTCCTTTGCCTGGGCGTCGTAGGGGAACTCGTAGTGATGGTCGAGAATGGGCTGGCGGTCCAAGCTCGGCATGAAGACGGGGTCAGATCGTCCCACTTCGATGCCAACGCCGTGAACGAACGGGAGGTAGGCCGTCTCGAGGTCATGCGGACGCCACCCAAGCAAGATGGTGTCGAGGGTGACGACAAGCGCCTTGAAGCCATTGGATTTCGCTCTAGCAAGAATTGAGAGAGTTACTTCGTTCGTCCGCGGCCTGGATGGTGCATTAGAACTCTGGAGAAGTTGTGAAGCGAGCGGACAGACAGACAGACCAGTAAAGTTGGAACCACCGTTGACCGTCGCCGTTTGCTTCGGCGACTTCTTCGATGCTGCGAGAGGAGGCGGTGCTCATGATGAAAGGGATACCGAGCTTCTGCCCTGCACGAGCCGGGGCAAGTTCACCATCTCCATGGATTATGCCTTGGACCCCGATCGGAGCGATGAATATGGGAGAAGGGTGCTTGACTCCGAAAATGGTCGTCTTGTATACGTCACTTTTAACATTTGCTGTTGAAGTTTATGAGAGATCGTACCTCGAGGGTGCGGTTATTTGCATCTACGAGCATGCGGGGGATGATGGCGTATTTATCGAGGCCTTTGCGATTGGCACGATAGGTTGCGTTCGTCCCCGCACTGCCCCCAGCGTACAGAAATGCTCCTGGTGAAATGTGTTCCGTTGAGCGATCTTCTTGGTCAGGGTCGTAATCGATGGTGCTTACCAGGATAATCTTTCAATTTTTCCTTGGCCTTGGCTTCAATGTCCTCGAACACGACGGTTCCTAGAGGCTGGGGGCCTTGTCGGCTGCGATATATCCCTGGCATGTACGATGCCCATTCTGATCCTGTCGAGTGTGCCATCATGGATCTTCTGTTGTTTGGACGAAGATCGATATCGGTAAGGACGGCCGGAAGCCTGTGGAGGTAACCGAGGTTGTCCGAGTACCTCCCGCGAGGCACACGTCATCTTACAGAGGATTCGGAAATTCATGTCCACGCGTGTCTGATGCAATCAAAAATATTGAAAAATGCTGAAAATGCTAGAAAATCGAAAAAATCCTGGGGACCGCTCGTCGTCGAGTCAAGGCCCCGTACATGCTTGAAAGTTACCCTGAACATATCCCCAAGGTGCACCGTTTACCTTCTTGAATGCTGGTAACGAACCTGATGAAGACTGTGAC
>Ga0307516_10001959_pt1 | contig 28187 bp, 42 predicted proteins | sample 19_EM_MG_FD_203310 | JGI IMG/M metagenome (GOLD analysis project Ga0307516, IMG submission 203310) | Populus trichocarpa ectomycorrhiza microbial communities from riparian zone in the Pacific Northwest, United States - 19_EM | ecosystem: Host-associated > Plants > Roots > Unclassified | place...
CCGATGGTCCAGCAACCTACGAGCTTCAACCCCGCGAACCCCTACGCCAACCTCGCAGTCACCCCAGGAGTGCAACCTCAGCCATCCCCCATTTCCCAACCCTTCTCATTGCCGCTCCAACAGAACCCTGGAATGGGTCCGCAAACTCCAAGTTTCAACAGTGGATTGCAATCCTCACTCGGAGGAACCCCAGGGCTCCTCTCGATACCCCAGTCCCAGTCCACGAACCTTTTCACCCCACAAACACAGCAATTTAACACTGGCGCAACGTTTGGGGCAGGATTGAACAGTATGAACAACCTCCAACAACCGTTCTCCGCTCCCGCATACCCCAATCAGACGTTCCTCCCCCAACAAACTCAAAACTTCCAGGCCCAGCAACCCGGTGGTGGGATGCTATCTGCGACGTTCCCTGGACAGGCCCAAGGCTTCCAGCACCTTTCCACGAATGCGACCGGGAACCCGTTTTACGCGATGCAACAGCAACAGCAGTTACAAATGCAACAGACCGGGTACATGCCTCAACAACAACAGGCGTTTAGCATGTCACCGGCCAATCCGTTCGGTCAGATGATGCAGCCTGGCACCCCGTTCGCCACAGGTCAGACACAAGGTTGGCAGAATGGAGGGTTCCCTGCCCAACAACAACCATGGGGTTGACAACAATCTAACACGGATCTCTATTCTTTTTTCAATGTCATTGGTTTTGGGTTTGGGTTTTGTTCACGTTCTACATTGCTATCTTTTGGTTGATGCTTCAAGGATTTTTCGGCAGTTAGGATCTCACACCACGTTTTATGCCATATGACACCCTTCTCTACTAATACACTGCTGAGAACGATGAAACTACTTCCCGGGTCATGCGCACGACTGTGGAATATACTGGGTGAGCGGCGCCGATGACCTTGTACTTATGCTGGGATAAAAAAAAATAGGCAGGAAGGGGGGAATAGTAGAAGGCGGGGAACCAGAACTTAGCCATTGAGGATCTCTAAATAGCACATACCATCCGATCAGATTGTCTTCGTGAGCTGCACAAGTAGATTGGAGTTGGGGGACCCTCGGCATCTTCAGTTTCTGTTCCATTCGTCCCCGTCCAAAATGCCAACGTCATCTTTAAACTTCAAACCAACGTCGTCATACCCTCGGCCCTGTCACCGCCCATAATGCGCTCCGTCAACGCCTCACACGAGACGATCTCCCTAACCCTCCCCACAATCGCCTCGGAGTCAACTTCCCCCGTGAGCGCATGGTACCAAGAGTCGACATCAGAGGGAGCGACTTCCAGAGCAACGGCTTCCAAGTCCTTCCGACGAATTCGTTCCTGCCAAATACTCTCCTTGTAAGCGTCCACGAGCCTTATCTCCCTAAGTCCGCTGTCCCTCCCCTCCACCTCTTGTTCATGATACCAGACGTTTTCTGCTCTTCTGCTGCACATCAAGAGAGTCGGTTTTGGCTTGGCGAGGGCTAATCCCACGATACTCCGCATGGGAACGAGGGTTGCTTGGCCAATGTATACGCTTCTCAAGTTGGTCAATATTTCCAGAGGTAAGAGAGGGCCTTCATCCATGTTCGCCGGGACATAGGAGACGGTGTCAAGCCCCGATAGACTGACGGGAACGAAGAGCCCGGGGGAGGGGAAAGAGATGTTGGTGAGAGTGAGGGATCGAAGATTCGACCAGGCTTTGATGGATTGGAAGAGGTGATAGGTCGTTGAAGGTACAATCTATGCCATATCAGCATCCTGGGTCGGTACACCGTGGGCATACGGATGGGTGAGGGACGAACCGCTGTGGAAAAGTGGTGCGGAGGATCCGGTCCTGTCCACAGAAATTTGCGTGGGCTGGCAAAACAATTTCCCAAGGCACAGAGTTAGCTTGTGTGGGTCCAAAATGCAAAAGTGAGGGGACACACTCGACCAGGCACAACGTCTCACCAATCCTCCACGGCGTGGGGTCACTCGTGCGAGAGTGTAGGCAGAACTCTAGGCTGTCTAATGCCAATATGCCAGTCCCCACGGCCTCTGCGCAGAGCTCAAAGACGTGTTTTATGGCCCTGAAAATCATGCCGCTCCCTTGACCTCCGGGGATCCGTACGCTTATGCTCCGCGGGAAGTGAGGCAGTAGCGCCTCCGCCGCGAAATCCGAGGTCCCACGGTGGCGTAACGTACCAGCTCCTCCAGAGAATGTAACAGTGACAGCGCCATCGCCCTCCTGGTCTTCATCCTTTAAACGATGATGGGTATGATGGGTGTGGGCGTGGATATATACGCGGAAACGCCGCCTGAGCGCAAACCTTACGAGTTGGGATTCGCTCTTGAACCTGAGGGAAGTGTAGATGATGAACTGTCCGATATCGTTAAAATATCTGTTCACCGCCAGTATACAGCTCGGGTTTGAGTGCTGCGAGATCGCAGCGGCGAGGATGTCTGTCGTGAGTTCGGTTGGGAGGTCGGAAAAGGAGGGCATGGCGACTTTCGTGCTCTTCGCCTGGAGAGCCGATACGGCCGCCACAAGCCAAGAGGCTGAGCTTGTCGATCTCGGTCATTCGCGAGATCCAGAGCCGAGCGGGGAAGCCATCCCCCAACCGTTGAACACGATAACGACAATGTCCTCGCCCACGGCCTCGACGACATCAACAACACCACCGACAGACGACACCCTACAGCAACGGGTGGCCCCAGAAGAATGTATCACATGCAGAATAATTGGCACCGGTGCGCTCGCCGGCGTTGGCTTCTATGCGCTGCAGATGTCGCGTCCAAAAGCCCCTGGGTCGATACTCGGGAAAAGGATAATGGGGGGAGTTGGTGTTTGTGAGCAAAAACGCGTTGTGCGCTCGTGCTACCTCGCTCACACATGATCCTAGCCTTCCTTTTCGCCAGCGTACTCCGATGGAACAGATGGCCACAGTAAATTATTCGTCAACGTTCTTTTAACCTTCTACACCCACAACCACAGCTCTGCAATGATAGTCCTCGTGCCCGCACGAGTCACGATACTGCGCTGAAGGAAAAGTTTCGACGGGGTGGTTGGCTGCGGAACGGCCTGAACGCCTGAGGATGACGACCGCTCGTGACTCATTGAGACCTGAGACGCGTCCGTCCTAAATGACCCGTCGGCAAGGCGTGCCTCCAGGTCTAACGTTGAACCAAAACCACCATCGTACAATTCTCCGGAAGGGGTACGCAAACGCGCCAACTCATCGTGCTGGCCAACCACTGAAGTACTGACCGGCTGACCAACCACAACAGTTCTTGAACACCATGACCATCTCCCAATCTTCCTTCCTCCGCATCGCCGCCAGCGCGATCGCCACAATATTCATAGGGTTCGGAGTCAACGCCATTCTTAGGCCCGACAATGCCCTGACCTTCTTCGAATGGGAGGCACCCACCACCGCTTCCGACAAGAACCTCGTCGACAACCTGATGATCGTATACGGGGTGAGAGACATTTTCATGGGCTTGGCCATGTACTCTACGGCATACTTCGGAAACCGCAAGGCGTTGGGCTGGATCCTTATTGCCGGAAGTGGCGTCGCGTTCGCCGACGGCGTCGTGTGTTGGAACCAAGGGAAGGGGGAATGGAATCACTGGGGTTATGCGCCGATGTTGACCGTGGTTGGAAGCCTGTTGCTCGGCATTTTGGACCGAGCTTGAGCGTTTGGACCTCAGGTACAGCTAATCTGTACCCCATGTTCCTATATGCTGCGCGTACGTTAGACGTCCGATGTGTCGTAGGTTTACGCGATTCATTTGTAAAAGGAGGACGCTGGGTCTGATTCGGAATCACGAAAGAGGGTACAGGCAAGGTGCTACCACTGGGGAGCAACAAGGGAAACAAGCCGTCAAGGAAAGTAAGCGAGACAAGAAAAAAGTGGAGACACGATTAGAAGCTACTGGTACGAAAAAAACTTTGAGACTATCAAGGGAGATCCTACTCGAAGCTGTATTACTAGCGACATTGCAGTGGATTCACTGTATTACTAGCGCCTTACAGTGAATCCACTGCAACGTCGCTAGTAATACAGCTTCGAGTTGGGTCTCCCCGAAGACCGTAGTCCGTTCCGTCCAGATCCGTGCCCCAGGAGCGGGGCGTTCGTTGTAGCCTCAATTGAAGGCGTCTTCCACAGTGCGTTTGATGAAGCGTCCGGCCTCGTAACCAGCCTTCCAGGCTTCCAAACAATTCTTGTTCCCATCCAGGTGGCGGCTCTGACCGTCGCGCCTCCCAGAGGATGGTTTCCCACAATACCTGCACGAAACCTGCATGCCCGCAGAGTCCATGTGGCGCTTCGCGTCGTCCCGGCGTCGGAAACCCTTGTGGCAGGTGGGACAACTGTATCCGCCACCCTTTTCCTTGACAGGTTTTCCTCCTGCGCTGCACGGTGCGTCGATCAAGACGTGTGCTGCGGAGGGACCGGGGGACTGCGCAAATGTGGTTGGGGAAGAAGGAGAACCGTAACTGATGTGGACGTGTTGTAGAAAGGGATAAGCATAGATTTGGAGGGAGTATAGGGGAGAATCGGGGCTACAAGGACGGGAGTCAGTCCCAAGCACGTTCGAGAGGAAGAAGCAATAAGACGGGGCACACCTTTCGCTACCGCCATCGTCGGGAACCAGGTCCGGACACACGGTAAATTCATCCACGCGGGGGGGTGGATCGGGGACCGCTTCCCTGGCTGCAGCCACGAGGGCGTCCCAGCTCAAGAGGATGGGGATCACGGTCGACTTGGGGTCCACCCCCGGTGCGTCCATCACAAGGGACGTGAAGGTATTGGATGAGCTCAACATAGCTAAACGTTCCGTGGTCAGATATGACTGTTTCGCTTCAGCGCAACTGGGGCACCACGTACTCAAGGGGAATCTGGTGGAGGGGGAGATGGGGGTAATGGCAAAGTGAGGCGGTATTCTGATGGGTCGGGGAATGCCTTTATATTGCCTTCCACGTTGGGCGACTATCTACTAGTACAGGACACGCGTTTACTGCTTCCGGAGCGTCCAGTCCCTATTATACGGGGGTATATATCCAGACCTATGTGGTGTAATGTCCGGGTCTCGTCCAGCGATACCAAGTGAGAATGCGACATGACCTTTGGGAGACCACCCTTCAATACCCACCAAGTATCCAGACCACGTTCTTCTTCCTAAACTTCTCGAGGAACCTGTGTTGTTTGATTTGGTCCTGTAACTCTGCGGCGTCGGTGGCGCCGCACTTGGCATAATCCAGCAGAACGTTGACGGTGAGCGGAGTCCCGGATCGCTTGCCAGACAGACGGCTGAGCGCGCCATCAACCTCGCGCCAAGGATGTTGCACCTGGAGACCCTGGAGGAACTCGGAGAAACGTATGGTGTCGTGTCTGAAGATGAAAGTTATCACTGAGGGCTCGGATGGAGTGGCACTGAGGATGAGTCGCGATGTGTGGTTGTCAAAGCTCCTTGGATCGTGGTAGTAGAACGAAAGGTTGGTGAGATTCAGACATGACTCGAGCAAGCGCTTCCCAAGAACTAAGACGAAGCAGACATCAGAACCGGTTGATCAGACGAGAAGGATATGGTCAAGGTCCCTACCATATGCGTGAGAGTCGACCTCTATCCACTGCAGGTGCTTTCTACATGAAGAAACAATTCCATCGAAACTCGTGATCGGATGACTAGTATACTCCAAGGCCAAACCGCGGGGTTTCCACGAGATACGTGATAGGAGCACGAGATCTTCGTTGGTGAACATGGCGATCCGTAGTTCTCCCGTGAACGAAGTGCGAGTTCGGAGTTTGGATGAGGACTTGGGCGGAAATTCCAAATGAAGGTTTAGCAAAGAGAGCTTCTCCAGATGCGGAAACGAGTTGACGAGGGCGATAAACGTGGAGAGATCGAGTGCATGTGAATGGTTGCGACTGGCGCACCAGATGGTGAAACCACGGAGGGACGAAGCAAATGACGAGAAACAGGAGAGGAAAGTACGGGGATCCAAGTTGGATGAGTCCCAGCAATGCAAGGAGAGATACGCCAGATTCCGGAACGTCGACAGACAAGGGGCGAAGTCGCGAAATTCCTTTGATCCGATGCGTTCCAGCGTGAGGTGCGCGACGTGAAGTACCGGTCCACCTGTGCTGATCCCAAAGGTCCGTTCCCACAAGCTGATGGTCGGGTGACAGTGACCTCCGGGAGAGTGAAGGACGATTGAACGGAACAGGTGGTGCTGGGCGCGGTAAACCCACGACCGTGCGACAAGGGAACACGCCCGCAAATACGCCTTGGACTTTGGCTTGCCCAGTTGAGAAACCGAGTCGATTATCGAATCGACCATTTCTTGAGGTATCTGAACGGGCATGACGGTGAGCTAGGTTGTGGGAATAGTGGTGGACGGGGAGAAGGGTTGGTTGTATTGATCGACTTGGAGTTCGTCCCCCACAAGAAAAGCGCCCGCGGTACATGGTAAAAAAATTCGCACGTAATTCTCCGCCCGACTACCGCCTCCTTTCGTACCTCCAGGATCACACAAGAAAGCTCACAAGAAGTAGGATTGACGAAGGACCGCTATCTAGGCGGACGACTCGCAACTTCGCTACACACTGGATAGTGTATGGAGAAGCTGCGATTCGCCCACCAGGCATCGGTCGCGACCACCCTCGGATTCTGGGAACGAAGTGACACAGATTTACTGGCGTCCTTGAGTTGCAGGACTGCTTCGCTTACCTTCACGCACGGAATGCGCCATCGACCGTTCGTTCCCCCGTAAACCCCCGCTCCTCCCCCCTGCGTTTGCACAAACCCGTTTCGATGTGTCTTCTAAGCGAATAAGTGACTCCGTTTACCACCCCGTCACAGTACCGACACCGGACCTCCATTCCCGCGGTATTAATGTGGCGCGTGGCCTCGTGCTTGGTCCTGAAAGTTCCGAGACAACCGGTGCAGAACCACCTCTGTTCCTGCTTGTCTTCCAGGGCCAAACTCCCCTGACAGAGGGGGGGAGTTACGAGGTCGTACCACCCGGAGGGGGCCGGATTCACCTCCACTTCCTCGAAGGGGACGAGTGACGAGGACGGTTGTTTCTCCACGGGCACGGGCGTGCTAAACGAATATCAGGTATAACACGCGGGAATCGGGGGGCGAAACTTACCCTGGGGTTTGACCGTGGTTGGAGCCGTGGCCCGTGTCCCACCCGGTCATGTACTCCCCCGGTCTCACACCTTTGGGTGTGTGTTCAACAGAGATCTCGCCCTTAACCCAGAGTCAGGTGTGGTCAAACCGATTGACCGAGTGCATTACCACGGAACCATTCCTTGCGGCGGCGATGGCAGCATACACAGCTTGGAGAAATGCCTGAAGTGGGAGTGAGATGGCATACAAAGCCGTTCGCCAGGCATACCTCTTGACCTGGATCCATTTGAGGTGAGTTAGGGATGACAGGGGTGTCGGGGAGGCATAGGGGGGTTTCCATTTATATAAGTCCCCTGGCTGACGTCAAAGACAGGCATCGTACGACGCCACGAAATACCTTGGAGGTGTCCTTACAGGCGGTGGAATTCCCCCTTGGGTGGACTCAGCGGGCACATCACGCATCGTGGGCTCAGGCTGTGATCGGGAAGGGTTAACGAGGAGGCGGTGGGGCATCACAAACGCGGACGATTCAAGACGGTCTGCGATTCGGCCAATCTGGAGCGGAGTCGACTGCCAGGTTGCTGAGGCGTGGCGAATTAATTTACCGGATGGTATCACGAACACCCTAGAATCTCCCTTTGAAAACGTACTTAGGGTCGGCACAGCCCACCCAACACTGCTGGATAGCCGTGAATCAGATTTGGACGAGCGTATGGCGAAGGTCGCTCACCTGCACGTGGAGGGCCCTGGAGGACGATTCGGACCGGGCAGTGACATAGCCGCCACGTGGCCAGGGGTTGATAAGACGTTCCAGTGGCGGCTGCTCTCCGTCTCTCCTTGTCTTTTCCCCCTCCTTCCTCCCTCTCGACATCTCATGCTGATATCTGTTTGGAACTGCTTCTCGATTAACTAACAGCTCCCCCGTCTCGTGGCTTTTGTGCCGCTCTGGGGGAGGAAGGTGTCGGACGGAAATATACCATATTGTCTTGAATTCAACTTGCTTTAAACCCCCCCTGCTGCGCAACATTTCACACAATGGTACGCAGCGCCTGCACCTCCGGTCCCCTTCTCGTATCTTAGTATGTCCCAAAAGATCGTTATTGAAGGAAAAAAGTACTCTTGGTATGTCTGCCATATGGCAAAAATCCCGCATTCGTCGGCTTACCACCCCGTAGCGACACCTGCATCAAGGGTCATCGCTCTTCCGCATGCAAGCACACAGACCGTCCACTCTTCGAGATCCAAAAAAAGGGCAGACCGGTTACTCAATGTTCGCACTGTCGTGAACTTCGCAAGACCAAGCAGGTTCACGTCAAGTGCAACTGCGGTGACGTACGTCCCGGGAAGGGTGAATCGGGTTCAGGTATATCCCTCCGCATCGCCTGCTCTCCACCTCCTCAACCAGCACATCCACAGCTCCCAAGAAAGCGCATGACCCTGTGTTTCCGAACGGTGTCCCCGAGGCCCTCGCCGCCATCGTCTCTCTGACCTTGGATCATGGTTCCGATTCAGAGCATGCCGGTTCGTACACCAGACCTTCAAATAGAGCGTTCATCTCATGGTGAACGCAGCTAACCCGAAAGCTGGATCATGTACCTGCAACCTCGGCGGAAAATGTACTTGTGCCACCGCCCGAAAGTCGAAACGAAGTACAGGCCCAGAGCCTCCTCTCGACCCCTCGACCGCCGTCAAGCCCTCCGCAGGTCATGAATATCGCCGCGTCTTGCCCAAGCCTCACCAAAACACCTCCCCCGTCCCTCCGAGTCGCCCTGGTCCTATCCACCCTTCATCCTCGGGGAATGGAAAACAGTGTCTGCGTCCCCACACACGTACCGAGTCACTGTACAGCCCATACGAACGTGCATATGATGCGAATCACTCCCACCACACCCCCCCCAGCGATCACTCGGAATCAGATGCACCTCCTTTCCTGGAAGTCGGCCCGAACCCCACATCGAGGCTCCCGGAGAATCAAGGGAGTTTCGATTGGGGTGCCTACCCTACTATCCCCGCCCGCTCTCTGTGTTCGTGTGGTGATTCTTGTTCATGTCCGGGGTGCTTTGAGCATCGTGGTCCCTCCGCCCTTCAGGCATACCAGAGAGTATCCGGTGACCCCGCATGTGCGAACCCCAGATTCTGTACATCGTGCGTAGAGTGCGCTGTGGTACTTGGTCACCCCGATCAGCAGCCTGTGCCGCCCGGCTCTTTCAACACCCAAACTTCGTCATTCATGGACGAATGGTTGCGTCAACTCGTTGAGGTGCCAGCAATGCCGGCTGACGGTACCGCACTTCTCCAGGCCACGCTCCACTCTAACACTTCCGTATCCGACCCTTCGACCCATTCTCCACCTGAACCATCCAGCTGTTGCGGAAACTGTGGGTCCCGACCCGGGTTTTGTGTTTGTGTTCGGGAGTGTTTCGGCGGCTGCAACGGCGCGTGGCGTGGGGAAGCCGAAGCTACGGGCATTTCTATCGACCCCAGCGGCTCGTTGCCTCAGATCGGGTTGGACAATGGATGGGAAATTCCGGTTGGTGATCAGTCTTGGATCCTCACCGAACCTGGGATCTCCTCGGACGGATCCTCTGACGGAGAGATGGTTCCTGGAGTTACCCAACCAGGAGACTTTAATTGGGGCGTATAATCACCCCTTCCGGCAACTCTGTCGCGCACAAAAACATCCATACCCACTTTGCCTTTTCTCGTGAATCGATGGACCGCAGAAACAAGTCAAACCACTTTTCTCTTTTGCTATCTCTTCTCTTCTCTCTCCGTGCACTACGCGATTTTCTGACCGTTCCTGTGTTTCTGCATCTCTCCCGAGTCCGTTGATTCCTCGTTGCTCTTTCAGTGTACGCTTTTTTTCTTCCCCTTTGCTTAGGTAGGACCACCTGTTCCATCTGTTTGTAAGCATACTACGCCTCCCTGGGCGAGCCCAGTTGCACGACCGCACACAAAATAATAGCATCTCCTATCGAGGTCGACCCTCCATGCCAAGTCAGTGTCAGAATGCCGCGGGATCGACATGAGTCAACCTGGGGATCGACACAATTACGAACAAGTGAAATGTGGAAAAACCGCGTTACCCGCGTTGCCTTCGACACCTGATTCCCTGTCGGTACGAGTAGGTTCCTGTGTTACGGCAGAGGAAACTGCATGCGCCGGGTCGAGGAAAGCCACCGGCCGCTCAGGGCCGAACCCTTGATGTTTGCTGGATACGAGCGATGGGTCCTAGAAAATTCTCCGCGTCGGGCCGATGTCAGTGAGGACGGCGCCAAGAGACCCCTTCCCACTCTCCGACCAGTACTGGGCCGCTCAATCTTCGTGGAGGCTTTGACCGGCACTACTCGAAGACGTCGACGCCCCCTCCCTGCAGTTCTCTAGTTTGTCCGGTAGCCCTGCAATGCTGAGGATGTTTACGCTTTCGTATCTTTGGGTCAAACCGGAACGATATCCCTTCCACACTCGTGGTCCATCACGTGGGACAAAAAGCCAATGTATTGCACAGACAAACGGCACCGCCAGGGTAACAAGGTTTACTCGTACTTCTTCATGAACGAGAGATGGAAGTTCTCCAATGCGCTGACATACTCTTCGACACCGGGGCACAAGCACGTTACCCGATAGTGAGATTCTCCCTTCTTCTGCCCAAACCCGGACCCAGGGATGACGCAGATTCCGGTCGCCTTGAGCATCTCCATGGCGTATACCTCGTCGGCCTGTTTCCCCCGCTTCGTCGCCTCTTCGATCGCCTTCTCAGGAAGGTAGAGCGAAGGGAAAAGATACAAAGCGCCAGGGGACTCGACGCACGAAACTCCAGGGAGGGCGTTCAGTCGTTTAGCCATCGTTTGCGTGCGAGAGGCAAGGGCTGCATGCGTCGTGTCTGTTTCCTTCTTCCAGAGATCGTAGGAAGGAGAACCGGGTTTTGGCGGCCGGACCATGACATCGACACCAATCTGACCGGCGAGTGGTGGGCAAATTCCAACCGAGACCTGAATGAAAGGGCGGTCAGCTGTGGCGCGATGCGGTATTGCCTATCCATTTCTACCATTTTATAGACGAGCGCGATGATCTCCTCTGGGAAGTTCGTGCACTCGAAGTATCCGCCTCGCCTTCCGCACTCTCCGGTGACGCCCTTGGAAATGGAGTGGTAGGAGATGAGCCCTACGGGACTATTCATCTTCCGCACGGTCTTCTTAAATGAGGTGAATGGGGCCTCGTGCGGTCGATGCAAGTTGCTCTGGTACACTTCATCGGCCAGGATGACGAGATTATGCTCCTCACAGAGCTTTACGAGCCCCTCTTGCGTTTTCTCATCTAGCAGGGCACCGGTAGGATTACCCGGGTTGATGACAACCAGTGCCTTGGGGGTGACGCCCTTCTTTTTGGCCTCCGCCAAGGCAGCCTCGACCTCGGCAGGGGAGGTGGACCAGCCTTTGGATTCGTCAAGGTAGTAGGGTAAAGGTGTACCAGAGAACTGGGCCAAGGTGGCGGTATAAAGTGGGTATTGGGGGATGGGGATCAGGACTCCGGAAGGACTGGGGTTGTTCGCAGTCACGGGTTTGATCAACAATTGGATCAGGAGGGAAACACCGGATGAGGCACCGGCGGTCAAGAAGATGTGGTTCGGATTGGCGGGATAGCCATCACGCTCTGATGTCGAGTCAGTTGCGTCACGGGGACAATTTTACAAGTTTTCGCACCTTCGATGAACTTTGCGACGGATTTTCTAATGAAGGGGACGCCCTGGGAGTGGGAATACGCCCCAATGGAACCAATCTCGGCGAGCAGCTCTTGTGCACGCTCAATCACGTCTGGGGGGAAAGCATCTTTCGCGACCTTGATCAGTTCCGGATATTCGGTCAACGCTGCGACCTGTAGCGTCGGAGTGCGTAAACCACGGCAGGCGGAGAACAGGGAGGGGGAGACGAACCTGTCTTCCAAAGGTGATAGGCGGCTGATCGAGGCCCTTTTGCTGAGGGTTTCCGATGTTGGAGGACACGACCTTGGAGAACGGCAGCGACAATGTGGAATTGGGGTCTTTCAACGCCTCCCGGAACTCTTCGGATTTGATTGCCAGCTCACCGCGGACGGCGTACTGGACGTTGTGAACGGCGGGGTTGAGGTCGTCGACTGTGAGCATGGTGGCAGAGGAAAGTCTACGGAGGTGGTGGTTGACCGAGGCCTGTAATCGATAACGGCCGGAAATAAATCCTCTGCTGATCGTTTTTTGCATGACCTGGCCTTGAGGCAGTGGTAGCGCTCTGAAAGCCTGGACAGCGGTCTCGAAGGTCGAGGTTGTGTAATTATAAGCGGCCTTTATGTAGTAAACCCGCCTGGATACACGCTGGCGGCTCTCCGAAAATCCTGCGTTCGAGTGGTGGGCGGATGGCCGTCGGGGGCGTTACGGATTATGCACCGGGTGTTGTGCATTCTTTGTTCCCGCTCCGTTATACGGCGATCCTCCCCTCCGGCTTCAATCCATTTCGAGATCTACGCGCAAATGTTTTATGCATTTGTACTCTATTGCGTCCGCCTGAATGTCGGTTCTGACCGCAACAGAGAAGGCCAGGAATCACGGGTGTGTGTGGGGAGAACGAAACGAGTGTATGATGTAGAAGCACGGATCATGACCGCGAGGGTAAAATAAAAGAAAGCGAGCCATTAAAGCTACCAGACCCCTTGACGACAACCCACCGTCCCATCCTTGCCTCCTGCCCGACCCCGGCGACAAGCAATGCGGAATCTTTGTTCGTCTCCCCCCATGAGTAGGTGACACCTTTCGGCACAGACAGGAACTGGATTGAATTGACGACACCCGGAGCATTGACACACCCGACCAACGAGAATGATTTCAATTTTTGGTCTAGCTTCCACAACTTGATCTGGCCGTCCCATGAACCTGTGTCGTGGTGAGGACGGTGTTGCGTGAACCAGTACAAGCAGTAACGCTCTTACCTGACGCAAAAAGGTCGGAGTAGCGTAATGATCCAATTGCAGTTATCCACCGGGGAGACGATATCGTTCCTCGTTCTTCGGATACGGTCTCGTGAAAGCCATGTGCGAGCGCCTGGACATATACAGGTTTTTTCTTCTGTGTCGACCAAAGAGATATAGACCTATGGTGGCTCAGCGGGGAAGGTAGGTGGGGAATTTAGATAAAAAACGTACCCGCTGTCACCCCCGCTCAAGAAGGTGGTCTCATCTATCATACAGACAACCTCCATGCTTCCCTCAATGTATGTCTTCTGTTCCTTCTCTCTTGACTTCCCGCCCTCGTCGACATCCATCCCCTCGAATGCCCCGCCCTCTAGGAGATCGCGTAGTTTGCTTTGACCCCCACCGCGGAACACAAGTTGGGTTTCGTCGATGATCTTCCAGTACCGCACTGTCCGATCTCGTCCGCCACATGTGACAGCCGTCTCTGCTTGAAGGGAATCGATTGACATGACAAAATCTTGATGGCCGAAGAGTGTTTCGACATAACCCATAACCGAGAGGTCGAAAAGCTTCACTGTCCGATCGTGTGAGCCGCTGAATAGCTGCTGTGACGACTTACGGAACGCGAGACACTGTAAGAAAGGTTAGTAGAGATGGGGGACAAGTGTGGGTTCGCTCACGCTGATAGAGTCCCGGTGTCCAGTGAATCCCTTGACCCACGAAATCCCATCTGTGCTCTCGACATCCCAGACTCCAATGACGCGGTCCTTTCCTCCGCTAGCCAGGTACTTCCCATCTGAGCTTAACGCAAGGGTCCATATTTCATCGGAGTGACCGTCAGGGTCTGCCTTCTGCTTCCCCTTTACGGACCTCTGCTTGTATGCGGTGGATATCTTTTTCCCAGTGCATAAGTCCCACTTGATGATCGACCCTTCTTTACCGGCAGTGTAGAGAAACTTGCCGTCTTCAGACGCAACAGCAGTCGTCACAGTGGACCTATGACCACGCGTACGCAAAGATATTGGCGGTACCTCCAAGTCATACTACTTTCATCAAGTAAGCAGGGACATGGAGGAGGGTCATTGATCACACACCAAATCCGCGATGAACAAATGAATCTTCCCAGACTGTTTCATAACGTCCTGCTTCAGCCTCGCAGAGATCAACTCCTTGTCGATCTCCGCCGCATCGTACTCCCCCTCCGCCAAACTGGTCTTGACCCCCTCGAGATACATTCGAGCGAGCCTCAACCGCTTCTCCGCAGGGGTCTCGTTCTCGTTTTCGGACCCGCTCTGGTAAGGGTCCTCGTCCGAAACCCTCAGGTCCATATCGTCCACGCCTTCTAGGCCATGGCCATCTTCCGTCGCGTCAGATAATTCCTCATCGCGCGCGATTCGCTTTTTCGATTGTTGAGCTCCGGAAGGCTTCTTTGACCCGAACTTCCCATTAGTAGTCGCGGGCTTCTTCCGTGGGATGGGGGTGGAGGAGGAAGATGAAGGCCGTTTTCTCTTTCTCGAACTTGTGGCGAAGAAAGGGTCTGGCATCCCTTTGCAGCTGACCGCTCGAGTGAAGCTGGAGAAATTTGCGGTTTGGTCAAGGTCGATCGTCAGCGGGTCTTGGGTCGGCCCGGGCGGATGATGGCGAATTCCCACACTTTCAACACCCAAGCGCCCATTCCACACGTACGTCGACAACAACAACCCCATGTGTTCCCGGTTGCCCATTTGGTTCAAGGCGGCAAGATCACTTCCCGAGCCTTATCAAGAACGACGCAAACTCCGAACCCTCCGGCTGACCGGAATATCCTCATGGGCCCAGGTAAACCGGCCACAGTGTACGGAATTCCCCGGTGAGCAGAACCACATCTGTGACAAGGTGCTGGGGATGAACCGGGCCAGATCAGCAGAAAACACCGATGGGGTAAAATAGGACGGGGTCTCCAACGCGGTGGGATCAGCACCACCCCTACGTCCATATATTTGAGCTTCTTTCACCATCTCTATTGGTCCACGCCTTTTACCCGCTGGTGAACTGCATCTCCGCCTGGGCTTTACTTCGATCGCTGGAACGCGGGATTCGTGATGCCCAAGGCCGGGCAGTAATTTCCGCGAGTGATCAGCGCCCACCATGTCTCTTCACGGGGACACCTATGGACGTACGTTCCTGTCTACGCGGACTTGGTTTCTCGTTGTTCGTTCCCGGCATCGCCGCGCATTGCGACAACCTCACCATCGCCCACTATAAATCGTTTGCTGGGTTGCCTCGATATCTCAAGCATTCTGCACCGGCTATCGTGACCATCACCGACAGCTATGACGTATATATTATCCGGATCGTCAACCTAAAGGTGTAGGTTCTACCAGGTTCTACCCTAGCATCTCAAGGTTAGAGTCCAGCTCGACAATCTCCCAAGCAAGTCCAAACTTGACGTCAGTACAAACGGAGAGTCCTGTAAACGGAGAGTCCACGCCGCCTCGGTTCCGGGTGCTTCCCGCGTGCTGGATCCGGAGGGATGCAACTGAATGCTATTCATCTCCACCAACATGCCGCAGCTTTTTAGGGTATCCCGACGAACGCCCTCTTCTCGATCGCTATCTCTGGGTTTCCTCTTCTTGTCGTACCGAGGATCAGGGCAACCCACATGCATCGGGGGTGGGTTGCTCACGCGGCCAACGAATGCATCGTGCGTTCCACGACCTTCGCGAGCCGACACGGATAAGAGGGTCGTGAACGGGCCGCGTTTTTTTCACTCTTCTTTGACCTCCCATACACTCATACCATCCCCTCCGAACTACTATCGTACGGAAGATGGACGCTAACGACAAAGTTTTGTATGTGCTGCCTTGTCTGGGCACCATTGGGTACTCACCGCGACCGTTTCAAGCCCATCCAATCCCCGTAGGTACGAAGCGATCTAGATACCTATCCACACGACAAATCCATTGACAGATCGCTACTGTTTAGCAAGGTCGAGGGGCAACCATCCCTTCCACCCGTCCTCGTTGCGTGTGTAACCAGCGTGGTTGACCAATACCCGGGCTGATGATTACCAGTGTCATGGGCGCAACAGGAAGCGGAAAGACTTCTGTGAGGACCACACACGTTTGGCTCGCCCGTGAACTGATTCACGGTCCTTAGTTCATCAACTTAGCGAGCGGTTCCCACCTTCGCGTCGGAGTGAACTTGAAATCGTGCACCGCCGAAGTCCAGGTCGCCGATGAGTTCATTATTGACGGGCGACGGGTGATCCTCATTGATACTCCCGGCTTCGACGATACCAATGTGAGTGACGCGGAAATCTTGGAAAAGATCGCGGCATTCTTGGCGGTGACGTGGGTATTGTTGTTCACCCCCAAGTCGCGTCGGCTCAAAGTTCGATTAGGTATGAGCGCGGGTCTAAGCTCGCGGGAATCATTTACATCCACCGCATCTCCGATGAGCGATTCACCGGGATATCGGTACGAAACTTCAGGATGTTCCGCAAGCTGTGCGGGGACTCGACCCTCAAGAACGTTGTTCTCGTTACGAATATGTGGGGGAAGGTCGAGCGGGATGTTGGTGAAGGGCGCGAACGGGAACTTGCTGGCATATACTTCAAACCGGCCCTTGATAAGGACGCTCAACTCGCCCGTCATCACAACACCGCCCAGTCCTCCTATGACATCGTCCGCCGCATCGTGAAGAACAATCCCATCCCTCTCCAGATCCAGCGAGAACTCGTCGACGAACGCAAGGATATCAAAGATACGGCGGCCGGCGAGGCCATCAACGAAGAGCTCAGCACCCTGATCAAGCACCATGAGAGCGAGATGAGCACTCTTCGTGAGGAAATGCGCCAAGCGCTCAGGGAGAAGGACGAGGAGACGAGGAAGGAGCTGGAAGAAGAGACCCGAAAGATCAAGGAACAGATGGATAAGATGAGGGTGGAGTCAAATGCGATGGCGGCGAAGTACAGCGAGGAGCGGAGGAAGATGGAGGATACGATGCAGCGGATGCAGGAGCAAGCTAGCCAGGAGAGGTTGCGCGTTCATGCTGAACACATGAAGCAAATCGAGGAACTCAAAGCCGAGCTTGAGAGGAACACCACTGCTACTGCTGAAGAGCGAGAAGAGATGTTGCGACGGATCTACGAGTTGGAGTGTCGGTGGGATAATCGTCCTCAGCGTAGTGGAGGAGGATGCATCGTCATCTAGGTAATCGTGCTGTCATAGCTGTATGTTTATTCACTTTCCCCGGAATCGACTGTATCCTCCGGTCCCCCTACAGTGCTCTACGCGAGGTGGGACGGTCACAGGCTCGCCTCGACCGAGGGCCGTGCTTGCCACAGGCTGGCGTGTGACTACTCGAAACTCCCAAACTGCTAAGACAATTCCAGCGCGTTGCAAAACGATAGACCTCTTTTTGAAAAAACAGGATAGATTTCTTTTGTTTATACTGTGACACATAAACAAATATTTTCGCCACCGAGGGAAACTGAGACCTTGGTCCCCTGCACCCTCCTGTACGCCTCTGGAGCTGGAATTTGAGGTACCAACCCCACGGCCATGTTGACCCACTATCGTGGGGCATTTTTCGGCCAAGGAACTTGCATAGTAAGGCGTTGGGATGGCCGGGGGGGTACTGGAAAAAAGCCCTACCAAGCGCCTATCAACTCTCTTGTGATCCCCGTTGCAGTTCTACGCTTAGGAATCTTAGTTTACATGTCACGGCATAAACAAAAAAATACCTTTGGTCGTCACGTGGCCAGGTCGCAAATGTCCTGCCCGGTCACCATCGATAACCCCTGTGAATTCACCAAGTGGTGTGCGCGGACGGTTCAGAGGCTCTGTTCCCCCAACACCACGGTGGCTCGGATTATTTCCGTGAGGCGAAGATCCTGCCAGCCAGAACTCAATGAACTGGCCGTAAACTTCGTGTTACGTGCACGCCGTACACGTTGCCCTAGTGCTGGCCCAGGCTTATCTATGGCAGACTTCATTCGGCGTCTGGGTGATACAATCCAACGGAAATGAAGATTCTGGTTGTGGAAGTTGCCATCCGAACCGTGGCTGTCATTCTTTCCACTGGAGGTCAACTGGTGTCGACGAGCCTTGGCCTCACTCCGTAATCCGCACCATCCCCGTGTGGGGCACGGGCCAAACCATCGCTGGATAGGGTGATTGTATAATAAGCTGCCTGGTGGGGAGCAGCTTTCTCTATCCCCTCTACCGGAATGTTTCCTAAAATCAACCTACCCTGGTCGCAAAGCCCGGCCAAGACGCAAGACCGAACGAAAAAAAGTCGCATTCCACCAAGGACATTCTCGACCCCACCTCCCATACGCCATGCTGATAATTTCCCACTGTCCTCGACACACCCTGGGTTTCGCCTAAACCCAGTACCAGTGTCCTTAACTGCCGCCAGACACCCAACCCCAATACTTCCCCTCGACACCGGAGGGGGGGCGAACACCCTCCAGTCCATGATTCCCTTCCGGGAGCCAAACCTTCCTGAAGTAGCAATTATGTATGTTTTGTGCCCCTCCCCCCCTCCACGTCAGCCGACCTTACTCCCCACTGATAGCGTCATGGGCGCGACGGGTAGCGGCAAGTCTACCGTATGTTTGTTTCTCATTGTGGTCTTTGCTATATCGCAGAGAAAGCTTATCGTCCATCCCCGCGGCTGTCACAGTTCATTAACCTCGTCAGTGGGTCAAGCCTCAGCGTTAACAAGGGATTACGGTCTTGTACAAACACCGTACAAGTAGTGGAGGGTTTGAATATCGACGGTCGTCGCATCGTCTTGATCGATACTCCTGGGTTCGGCGATACCACCCAGAGCGATACAGATGTACTTCGAATGATCACCGCCTACCTCGGTGCTTCGTGAGTAGCGCGTGCACACGGTTCCAGCATTCATTCTCTGACACAAAATACCACGTTACCCTCGTGTCCATCGATCTACCCCAGGTACGAACGAGGTGGAACGCTCTCCGGCGTCCTCTACTTTCACCGGATCTCGGACCTCAGGATGGGCGGGGCCTTGACAAGAAATTTCAGGATGTTCCGAAATCTCTGTGGTGAGGTGGCGTTGAGGAATCTGGTCATTGTCACCAATATGTGGGGTGGAGTCGAACAAGAAGTTGGTCACGCACGCGAGATCGAGTTGATGGGGGAGGACATTTTCTTCAAACCCGCCCTCGAGAAGGGTGCCCGGATGGTTCGCCACATGAACACCGTTCCCTCAGCTGAAGACATCATCCGCCTCCTCATCAACAATATACCCCTACCATTGCAGATCCAGACGGAACTCGTCGATGAACAGAAGGACATCCTCGAGACCGGTGCTGGCCAGGAGCTAAACCAAGAGCTGAACAACCAAATAAAAAAACACCGGGAGGAGGTGCGTGCTCTCGCAGAGGAGATGGAACTAGCCACGAAGGACAAGGACGAGGAGACCAGGAATGAGCTGGAGATTGAGACTAAGAGGATGCACGAGGAGATCGAGAGGTTTGAGAACGAAGTCAGGAGGTTGGCTTCCGACTACCGGAGGGAGAAGAGCGAGTTCCAAGCCCGTCTCGCGGAAATGGAGAGGGAGAAGCAGGAGGGGTATCGTGGTGCAGAGCGTTCACGGTACTTGCCCCGTTGGGTGGGACGCCACGTTCAGTCCCCGCCACCCGCGTCGTACCGCTCTTCCATGGCCTTTCCCCCCACCACGGAAGAACAGCCGGCGAACGATCCGGGGCGATCTGGTGGAAAGATATTTTCTCGGGATTCATGGGATATGTCTGGTGTCAGGAGCAGCGCAGAGACTTGCTTGCGGGACCTGTACGGAGCATTCTAAATCGTTGGCAGCTTGTGTCTTGAACTTCTCGAACCGTTGTCCCCGCCGAGGAACGGAGTTTTGGTTATAGCGCATCCTGCTGAATGAGGGTGTTCAGCACCTCTAACACATCCGCCGAGAAAGAGGACTGTCAGGATCCACATTCTGTTGCGTGGCTACCCTCCAGTGACCGTTGATACGAGTCTCCGGAAATGGAACCGTTCAACATTGTTTCTTGGCAGAATCAGGGAAGTGGGGGATGGATGTCTGCGTGGGGGGGTGGAACCCGCGAACGGCTTGGAAACCACCTCCCCCTAGACCTGCTTGGAGGAGGGAAGGCGGAAGGCCAATCGAACGCAGCCTTCCCACTGACCACGAAATAATTGATTCTCTTTTCCCTCAATCGAGACCCTCGCCGCAATCGATGCGCCTGGATCTTTCGTCAACCCATGCTGTGGATACTCGCCATGCTTTCCACCGTAGGACACCGATAGCTTCCGCTACGAGCAGTTCGGGCGGATGGTTGGATCTCCGGATCACCCGCGCGCGTCTCTCCTTGGTGGGCGATCTCCCACCGGGCCGGTACCATTCACCACATCCAAACTCTCATCTGGTACACATGGTCCATGCTCTCGTGGTCAAGTTCATCGATATCTGGGCCTTGATGCGGAGTCCCAACTCGGTGGACCATGAGCGCGTTAAAACGTTTTATGGCCTGCCTCGCGGCTTCTGCGTGCATACCTTGAGGCCCGAAATTGCCGCCGGACACGTCCTACCCTCATACCCTTGCCACCATGACTGCGGTTGACCGGAGGTCGACCGCTCGGAACAACAAATCAAAGAGAAGTGGGATCTCGTGGATTCTATCGCCTGGTCACCGCCTCATGTTTGTGTGACCCAGGGTTCTCAAACAACGCGCCGCCGGGGCTACATTTCCTTCTACCACTCAATCCCAGGTCGGAAGAATTTTTAGAATTGCTTCGGTCGTTCTTGTCATCGAGGGACATGCGCACGGATATCCTGGTGTTATCAGAGGGAGATGCGAGGGTCTTCATCGAAATCATCGACAGGGTGTGTTTCCCTCGAACATTCTTCGGCGACTGCTCATCAATTTTCTCTCTGGCCGTGAAGGCATTCCGAGCTGCGCGATTGGAGCCCGAACTTCGCCAGCTCGCATTTGGTGTCCTCAGGAGGTTATGTGGGAAGACAGGACACCTCCCAGAATCCTACCTGTTATCCCACAAATTCGATCTTTCTGGGTTGCCCCACGCTTCCGGGGGCTTTGCCGATGTTCGGATGGGAGTGTTTAAAGGGAGGGATGTTGCCGTAAAGACCTTGAGAGTCACGGACGTAGAGGACAAAGCGAGAATCCGCAAGGTTCGGAAAACAACCTGCACCTTCTCATCTAGGCTTGCTCATACTCCGTACAGCGCTTCTGTAAAGAAGTTGTCCTGTGGAAAAACCTGTCCCATCCCAACGTCCTCAATCTTATAGGTGTTCCTGACACCCTCGAGGATGGGAAGTTCTCTATGGTCTCTAACTGGATGGCTAACGGCAACATCATGGAGTATGTCCGCAATAACGCTGGAAATCACCTGGAACTCGTAGGCCATCTTTGTATTTTCCCTTGTTGCTTACCAAGCAGCCTTCAGCTCGCGGACGCCGCCAAAGGGCTGGAGTACCTTCACAACGCCAATATTGTACATGGGGACTTGAAGGGTGTAAGTCTCCCCGTGCGTGTCCCTCGAACGCCTCTCATGTTGTTTAGGCCAACATCCTGATCGCGAACTCTAACCCCGTCACGGCGTGCCTCGCGGATTTCGGGTTCATGACGATCGTGTATGACCCAAGCCTAAGTATGGAGCCGTCGAAGTCCGAAGCAGGCGGTGGGACCACCCCTTTCATGGCACCGGAACTCCTTGTTCCGTCCAGGTTCGGACTGAGCAGGTGCACGCCTTCGAAGGAAGCCGACATATACGCGATGGCAATGGTAATCTACCAAGTGCGTACCCCACCACGCCTAGCATACGCACTTGCCAATCCTTCCCATATAGGTACTCGCCGGAACGTCGCCGTTCGGTAAACTGGCCGGGTCCGAGGTGGTGTTGAAGGTCTTTGGAGGGGAAAGGCCCCAGAAACCCCCGGACGTACTGGAGCGTGGTCTCTCTGATAAAGTCTGGGAGCTGCTAGAAGACTGCTGGCGAACCGAGCGTACGCTTCGCCCATCGATACGTGATGTCTTAGCTCGTGTCAAGGCAGCTGCGCGGCTCTGCGGTACACTCTCCTCGGTCAGGAGTATACCCAAACGGTACGAAGACCCTGAGTCATACCTCGGCAAGTTCGGTAGGTCACTTCTCCACTCGCCAAGCGGTGTAGGCTCATAGGACGTCGTAGGTCAACTATTCCACGAGCTGACACCCTCTGGTGAGTTTCCATCTTCCAGCATGTACCCGTAGAGTGCTTATATCACGCGGCCTAGGTGATGGAGACCACTGTGAGTACATTCCCTGACGATTACAACCTCGACCTGATCGCAAAAATTCAACACAGGCCTGTCCCTAGAAGCGGACAATGTCGTTTCCATACTCAAGAGTAAGAGTGGGTCCAAGAAATTTCTGAATCTGGAACGTGATCGGACTCAGGAATATGCTGATATCCTTGATGCGGTTCGGTATTCCTCAACCTGGGTTCCCCAGCTGGTCTAACCTCACAATCAGTCCCTAGGCGAGAGGACGGTGTGTGATCAATCTAGAACGGGATATTTGAAGTGCTTGAGGATGATTTGCATCGCATCTGGCATCCTCCCGTCGTCATTCATTCTCGCAGATACATTTGATGGGTACAGGGCGACGCCAGTGGCCAAAGGTGGTTATGCGCACGTTAGCCAGGCGTCGTTTGAAGGACGCCTTGTTGCAGTGAAAACCTTCTTCATCACCAAGGAGACAGACGACCCCCAAAGGATGCACAGAGTGCGTGATCCGGTTTGTCGGTGTTGGAGGAACTACTCACGCAGAGATTTAAGTTGCTTGCTAGGGAGGTCGTGGGCTGGAAGTGGCTTCACCATGAAAATGTTTTGCCCTTTGTGGGGGTAACTCCTGAGCTCGCGATCGTATCGGAATTCATGGAGAATGGGAACATTATGGAGTTCATCGCAAACTATCCACGCCACAATCGCCTGCACCTTGTGAGTAAAGCCAGGGGATGTTGTATCCTGGTATAACGGTTCTTGTCCAGCTCATTGGCGCGGCATCCGGGTTGGAATATTTACACGGTCAGGGCATTGTTCACGGGGATCTGAAAGGGGTTAGTGGTCATATCTGTCATAAGATTTTTGTCTGACCTAGATCATACCAAGGCCAACATCCTCATCGATCCAGGGTACTCTGCCCGCCTGGCCGACTTTGGGCTCACCACGATCATTGATGAGTCGACTTCTGGGTCCACTCCCAGTGGTCATGAGCTACGGGGTACAACCCGGTGGATGGCGCCTGAGTTTCTGTACCCAGAACATTTCGGGTTCCCCAGAAATTGCCAGAAGCGACTCCCATCGAAAAGCACAGACATCTATGCGCTGGGAATGACCATACTCGAAGTACGTATCTCTGCGGAATAGTTCTGGAAGTACTGACCACACCTCCGATAGGTGGTAACGGGAAAACGACCATTCAGTGATATAAGAAGACCAGCCACCGTTATACTCCATGTCACAATGGGGAAAAAACCCGATCGCCCCCCTTCAGGATTCTCAGATGCGTTGTGGTACATTTTGCTAGCAGCTTGGGACGCGGATTACGGGTCTCGGCCTTCCAAACGACCCCCCATCCAATCAATCTCGAACCAGTTGAAGGAAGATGCGGATAGGTGGGATGAATTTATCATTCTACCGACAGAGAAGGGGGACGAAAGCTGTACGTCCTCCGTGGACTTGGGAACACGCGAGAACCACTTAGACATTCTTCATAGCGACAGTCCCTTTAGAAAATCCCGAATGGGCAAGACCCGGAGGTAAATGTGTACCCCGACTAAACCAACTCCGTGATCACTGACAGGATGGCCCCAGAAACAGCGAATGACCCTAGGGGGGTTCCAGAGGCGGTGGCAAACACCAGACCACCACCACCACCACCACCGCCCGAGACCCCGGCTCCCACGGGTCAGGACGGTCAGCAGTCTCCCAGTACTCGCCGTGTCTTGGGCAAGTTCAGGTGGCTTCGTGGGCTCACCCGAAAGATCAAGGAGGTTTTCCGGTCATTCAGGACGCGTGGCTTCACGTGAGTAGTATTGGGCGGGGTCGCGAACACTAGGTGCAGGATATTTTCCTGTGGAGTCTCTGGGAGTCTCTCGGGTTCGGTGAAGCACACACAAATTGTGAGGGCAATGTAACGGCCGCCAATCCACCCTAATCCTATCACCTATTTATCTTTTGCATGTGTTGGAACCCATTCGGACATTCAAGTTTATGTGCCAGCCGGACTAAATTGTAAGAGTAAGCACCACGCCCGCCCAGTGGGACACGCCGCAACGCGAAGTAAGTAGCGCTAGGGTAGTTACACACCCTCCCCTGAGGCCGACGGAGGAAGGGTGGGAGGGACGTAATCCGCACTCATAATCTCGGCCAAACTCCTCGGGTCTACCACCCAGATCGCGGCCGCCTCGATAACATTCCCATTTCCATCCTCAATCACCCTCCCACTCCCCTGAGCCTCGTACTCGTTCGCGCCAGCCCTGGCGACGTAATAACCACCAGTCAACGCCTTCACCTCCTTCAAAATCTCTTTTGCACTGTGTTTATTCGCGGTGAGGGTCGTCCAGCCCCTTCTTGCACCTTCGAGCAGGCTCTCGACGGTGTGAGCGGTGAGTTTGGGGTTTGCTTTCGTGACGGTGGCTCGTTGGATCTCCCTTCCGCCATCATCTAGGAGCGACAGCCCTTCCAGTTCGGGTGTGTCCGTGCCAGAGGTCGAGCTTGGGTTTAAGAAAGGTGAAGCTGTGATGTCGGAGGTGATATGAGAAGGGAGAGAACGGGGGTGTGGGACAATGTCCTGAGCGAGGATGTGCGTACAAGTCTTGACTAGCTGATCGAAGAATGGGGATCGTGGGAGGGGAGACGACTGGTCACCGGAGGGCGGGAGTCCGTCTGAAGGTTGGAAGGTCTGGGGGAATATCCGCACGGGTGGGAGAGGAAGGTACCCCTCCTCGTACCTCGAGTTCTTCCAGTATAATCCCGAAGCTGCCTTCAAGCCCGCTCCAAAATCGTCTCCACCGTCAGAGGGTGCAGTTGAGGTGAGCGTAGGGGAGAACAACATAGCCTTGGCTCGCTCTCTCTCCCTCGTCCCGCTAATCTTCGAGGCGATCCTCAAACACCTCGTCCTAGCCTCCGCCGTCGTCCAAAACTCGACATCTTTCAAGCTCAAAGCATCCCCGTGGACGAGTCGAGCGGTTTGCAGGAGCCTATCACGCACCTCTTGTAGGATTGCATTCTCCATCTCCTGCTTTGCTTGGTTCGCAAGTGCCTTGGAGTGTTTTATCGACTCTGGTTTTCCTTGGCCAGGGAGTTTAACCTTTTTCTTCTTCCTCGCCCCGCCACCTCCGCTCTCAACACCATCACCGTTCTCCTCTGCTTCATCTGCAGAGGATTCATGTGCGATGGTTTCCTCCATCCTCCTCTTCTTCCATTCCACATAGCTCGCGGGGGGCACGAACCTGTGCTCTGCATCCTTGTGGCTCTTTGGCAACGGGACGTGCGTTATGTCCGATATCAGCGCGACGAGCAGGGAAAGGTCTAGGTTCACTTTAATCGTGGGGAAGAAAACACGAGGAGGCGATGGAGGTGGGGGAGGTGGATGAGGAATGGATTCGCCCAGTTTGACCTGGATCCCCATATTCTCGAGGGCTTGGATTGTCTGTGGTATTCTGGGGTCGAAGTGGGAAGGGTCGGAGGGAGAGGGGTCTAGACGGGTGAGCCGTACTGTAACCTGGATTCGTGACGTGTGAGTGTCGCTAGAACTCGAGGTAGCCACCGTGGCCGTCCCATCCACAGATGGTCTTGGTATCAACGCGCTGGCAAGCTTGGCCGCAGAGATGAGGGAACGCCCCATCCGTATCACTGAATTGTCCAGTTCGTTCACATTGCGAGAGGTTGCAGTACGACGCTGGGTGGTTCCCGACTCCTCTCCGTCGTCATCATCGTCCGAGTCCGTCAAATACGAATCGATCTCTCGAAACTCGGCGAGGATCTTCGTGTTCTTAATCCTACGTCCCGTTAATTACGAGGTCGGCGTAGTCTTGGATAGAAACTAACGTGTTGACTCGAACCCACGACAGCCCTCCCCCCGCTACGACATCGACCTTAACATCCTGTGGCTTCTGTTTTTTCTTGCCAGTTTCAGGTACGCCATCGTTCAGAGCTGAGCGTTCTCCTGGATCCGTAAATGTGCTCCAAATCCCCACAACAGGCGGAGGTGCAGCCAAAACCTCATCCCACACGGCGACGAGATACGGTGCGTTTGTCGAAAGCGGTGGAAGTTCTTCGTTCTTTGGATCGGCCAAGAACTACTAATCGACGCACTCTATGAGCCCGCCCAGCTGGTAAGCCTCGGAGGATACTCTCACCGACCTTGGTAAGCACATCCAGATCACGACGAACTGATTCCTCCATCCCTCTGAGACCAGGAAGCGCCACCTTCCCCGCCAACCTAACGCCCCCAACTCGAGAAGCGTCGTCGTTTACCAGCGATGCATCCAACACCGGAGGAAGTCGGGTAGGCGGTTCGAACGCATAGATTGATTCCAGGATTTCTCGTAACCTCGACCTCAGTCGATGCAAATCAGCATGCGCCGCATTGTGTCCGCTTCCGTTTCGATCTTCAGAAGCGGAAGATGGGTCGGAAGCCATCTCAAACCCCGATCTGAAACTTTCTGATCGTCAGAGACAATGAAGGGAGGAGACTTCGGGGGAGAACAGGGCAGGTAATGAGTCCGGGGAGGTCGAGGGCCGATGATCAGACTGATGATCGGCGGGACCCAGAACGCCAGGCGATACAATAGCTCCGTACATATGGTCTATAGGTATTCTATAACCCTTTGGTATTGCCTCCAGCACAATCTGATGGTTGACAACTCAAAGCTTTGGTTGCCACGCGGATCCGTACTCCTTCCTCAGGAAGGACGAAATTTCATCACCTAAACAGACAGCGAATTCGAGTGAGCAACTAGCCATCTCCATTCAAAACATGAAATACCTGTATCCTGTGGTACCTCGTGGCAAAGCTTCCGAAAAAGACGATCCTGATCAAGAACGAACGAGTTATTGTAAATTCGAGTGCATACCAGATGACCAGTCTCCATGATAACGACGTGGGAGGAATTCTTCGGCCTCAGGAATGGTAAGTACTGTGCTGATTCGGAGCTGAAGGCGGTGTTCGACCTTCAGTATTATGATAGGCACCAGCGAATTTTCTCACTTGAGTAAGTGGGCTTCGGGCATGACGAACTTCAGAGCAACCCGCTCATCAAGTAGCGGTAGAATATCCCATGCCTCGAACGGCCCACGATGCGCCGAGAACACTGCGCCCTCCTGTGAAGAACGATCGGCGCCACGAAATAGTAAACAGGGGGGTGTGGTCACCCACCCAAGTGCCCGACATCTTCAACTTTACTTCTCCAGTTTCCTCGTTCCCCCAGAGCTGACATTCAGCATACAAATCCAGCGAAAGTGGGTCCCAAGTAGCAAAGAAAGGACTCTTCTTGAACGATTGCAGCGCTTCTGCCCTGGGGAAAATTTGCAGATTAGGATCACCCCCGGCGGATGAGGGGACACATACTTTGACCCCCAGCCATTCCTCCGGGTGACTGCACCGTCGAGAAGCGCGGTGAGAGCCGCTATGGTGCCCCAGGCGTCCGCCCAGACCATGCCCTGTCCTATCGGAGGGGGGACAATGACGGGATCTAATAGCACCAAGGCGGAGAACAGTTCGGGGCGGGACGCCACTGCATGTACCCTGAAAATGAAGTGAGCCTCAGGTCGAGAAAGTGGGTGTACACCTTCTCACATGGTGCAACCGCCGAATGAATGACCAGCGGCGACAAGGGTCCTATTGGTAAAGCCACCCTTGGCGCGTGCTTCAGAAACCTCTCGGGGGACGAGAGGCAGATGCGTCGGAAGTTGGTCTCTAGAGTATCCGACGGTATCAGGGAGATAGTAGGTCAAAAAGTTGATGATATCGCGACTGTTGTCCGACCATTCAACTACGTCCAAGGTGACCAGCGTTAACCAAAACCGACCAGCTCGGGGGGGGGGGGGTGCTTACAGAATGCGCTAAGGTTCTGCTTGTTGATCACTGCGGGG